>Ga0233342_1000049_pt1 | contig 34297 bp, 21 predicted proteins | sample GEONDECOMP273_FD_180706 | JGI IMG/M metagenome (GOLD analysis project Ga0233342, IMG submission 180706) | Leaf litter microbial communities from Shasta-Trinity National Forest, California, United States - GEON-DECOMP-273 | ecosystem: Environmental > Terrestrial > Plant litter > Unclassified...
CGAGCCCCCCCCTTACAATCTAGCATAATTACGCCGTGTTATTACATATATAAAGAATGAAGGGAAGACGACTCACCCATACCCACTATTAGCATAACATACTAGTTTGATTCCAGTTTTCTTTCATCCCGAATCGCCGTGTTATTACATATATAAATAATTCATAGAATGTCATTCTATATCTGGGTCGCAAGACTGAAACTCAAAAGAATTGACGGTGGGAAGGCGGGTGCGTACTGCACTCACAAGAGACTGCCAGTGATATGCTGGAGGAAGGTGGGGATTGTGGATTGGTGGGAAAATAGTGACTGAAAGCCTCCCCAGTGTAGCTGGATGCGCTTTAGAAAGAAGGAAAGCTAAGAAGGTAGAGTTCGGAGGTGGTAGGTGTTTAATTCGCCAGATCTGAATTCGAAATCGAAGGACTATCCCCGGGGCTGCCTCCCAAGTGGTGAATTGGGAAATCACCTCTGCCTAGGCATTTTTCAAGTTGCTCCTAGGCAGGCCCGGAAAGCATAAATAGGAATCTCCCTTCATATTAGATATATTTATGTATCTCGATGGACGAACAGGGGAACGTACACGTGAAGGGACGTGTCCAAGAACCAGGTTGCGCGACTGGTTATCCATCCGAGAATGTCTCTAAATGAGACAGATAGTTCGAAAGGTGGGTTCCTAACGCGCAAGGAAGAGAGGAAACTCACCCATCAATAGAGGACCATAGCATTGCCTGGGCCTTCGGCCTCGGTGGGGGCTCGTATCTAACCCAGTGGTGGGTAATGATCGAATGCCATAGATACAAGATATAAATAGATATCATGGCATTGGGGAGATGAACATCGATAAAATGGAATCACCCTGGCAATATCAAAGCTGGATAGACCTCAACCAGCAAACGAAATAAGCCCGAGCAAAGATTACCTGAAACCCTACTAGTAGAAGGTAAGGCAAGCCAGAGAAGATCGTCAAATGGTGACCCAACATACACAAACCCTCTTCCATCCCCATTACACAAAACTATAGCATACTCATACGCATGAACTCATAACCCTTACCCATTCACTCATAATCAAGAAAAAAACACTAATAAAGCACCAGAAAGCAGCAGCCGCAGAAACCAGGGATGGAAAAGAAAGAGAAAACCAGGGAAAACCAGAAGACACAGAAAATCAGGATCCAGCAATGCCCAAAAAGTCCAATTGAAAATCAGCCAATTCCGAAATAGTACCAAACTCAAGAAATTGAGAGTCTTCGAAGAAGAAAGCTGATGACTAAAAGGATGATGGGGCGGCTACGATCGGAAGCCGATCTTCTCCGGCAGAGGGGAGTCAAACTGCCCCTCTGCACAATGAAATGCTAGCACAGAACGTGCAAATGGTCCGGCCGTAAGGCCGCTATCCCCATCCTTTTATTTCGAGGTGGACGTAAGTGCTATAAAAACTGAACCATCTCGGGCGGGCCTAATGTAAGACGGGACCATCTTATTCCAATGAATTCGTATGTTCCGTCTTATGCCGTATGTACCGAGATTCCTCGGGAGACATGGTAAAAACCCGCCCCAAAAATGAGATAGATAGAGGAATCGCTGGGCCTTCTGGGCTTAATTAATCGGTTCAATCCCGGTTATCTCCTGGGCTCTTAAAGTCCATTTCGAAACAAGGTAGTCGTAGGGACGGAGTCGCTCGACCATAAGGGAGAGGGATCTCTCTGCGGCTGGATCGAATCCCATGAGTGCTTGTTTGTAAGCTAGCGTGAATGGAAGTCAGTTTCTCGGATGCATACTAACACTGGCAGGGTCGGTTAGACTGAAACATGGCAGCAAGGCAATGAGGACTGTCTCTCGACCTCCTGGCACTGATTACCTCCTGGCTCTGCCTGTCTATGATCATCTATCGGCTGGCAATGACCGCTTTGAGGCAATGACTGGCTGATTATGACTGGTTGGCTATAGAAAAGCTCACCTGAAGAATGAAGGTGAGGAAGGTTGAAAGCGTAGTAGCCTAGTAGTTTGAGCTGGCCTATTGGAAGGTGGTAAATTGAGTAACCAAAGGTGGCATCAAAGAGAACCCTACCTTTTCTTTCTTACTGACTTATTCCCTCTCAACGAAAGTGGTAAATTGACTAACCAAAGTGGGCGTCTACAGATGATAGACAGTGTGTGAGCCTATTGGAAGGTGGTAAATTGAGGAACAATTCTGGGCGTCTACATATGAGAGAAAGGTTTGAACTGGCCCTTATAAGGTGGTAAATTTAGTAAGCTTGGTGGGCATATCCTTATTATAGAAGGTCTCTCTTTATTAGTATTTATCCCCTTGCCCTAAGCGAGAGGAACCTTTACCACTAGCTCTAGATACAAGCCCACTGGATATTAGACAATAGCTATAATACCCAGGACCAATAGCCATACCGTAGGCAAGTGGGACTTAACTAGAGTCTATATAGTAGGAGTATAATTTACTGGGTATGGCTTTTTCACTCTCATAAGGGCTTACTGTACAGACTACGGCTTGTCTCTAGAGCTAGTACCAGAAGGAAGGTGGTCTCTATGGCCTTATTAGGGCAAGTCCATAATACTAAGGCTTTAACTCTAGTGCAAGTGTCCGCAGGGATTCTATTTAAAAAAAAGAAAGGCTGCCTCTGCTGACATGGCTCCCATGAATGTCTTATTTGGCTTATTCAGGTTGTTGCGATATGGGTAACACTTCTCTTTCTCCTCCCTCTTGGCTACGGAAGTGGGAAAGTAAAGAGTGCAAGGGCATACCAGAGATAAACGTTCAGAAATGGGGGTGAGGTTACGAACCCACTCGACCGACGCTAGGAGGGAGAGGCATGTTCCAATAAGAAAATAATCCAGTTATGTTCCTCGATGGAATTCATCGAACCCCTCAAGAGGCTGTTGTTACTAAGGCAAAATGTTAAATAAGGGGGTTTTGCAAATATGTCCCAACCAAACAAATGAACATGGAAGGATTTTCTATCTTACTTATCTTACCTCACTCACGAACTTCCTGCTGGGCACGTGGGAACCTGAAGAGCTGCTATAGTCCCTCTTATCCCTTAGGTCTGGTCTACATGTCTGGTCTGGGTTTATCCGGGTTGAGAAGGTGCTGAGCCAATTGTTGTATAATAGCGTATATAATGCAGCAAGCTGAAAAAGAGACATCTTCCGAGAAAAGCGTACCCATATTTCACTGATTAGTCTTCTGATTTGGATGGCCCCGGTAAGGATCGGACAAAATGCCAATAGCACCTTCATTAACCTTGTGTACCGATCCACTACTCTCACGGCCTCAGCACCAGCGTACCCAGCAGTCCGTCCCATTACAATTAGCTCTCTTACTTTCGGAACAACTTATTGGCTCCGCTCCTTTACTTTCCGATTTGGGTGCCCAGGGAAAAGGCTATGGGAGGAATTTTATTTCTTTGTACTTGAAAAAACTTATAGTTCGGGAACCGGATGGATCAGACCTGTTGGAACCCCTAAATCACCCATCTTTTATTTATCCAACACGCGGTTGGGAAACGTTTTCGCTCCGCACCTTTCTTTACTTGAGGATGAAGGTGCCCAGGCCACAGGCGGAAATACAATTATGAATGAATCAAGTTGCCTACTTCAAAATGTGAGTTCTCGATCCCAATGGATGGGGACTGGACCCCCCCTCAACACGAGGAATTTATTTAGAAAACACTGGGGGGGGGAGGCTTTTTGGGACCGGCCGGAACCAGCCCTTTGATTGAAGCTTTACAATGCTTAAAGAAGCGCGCTCAATTTACCTTAGAATAGAATAGGGAAGGGGTTATACCTTACATGCATTAAATAATCAAGTTACCTAAATAAAACACGGAGTTAAATACCCTGGTGGATCAATCAATATGCCTCGGACACCATACAAACAAGGGGCGGAGCCACTCGACCGAGGGACGAGGGTCGCCATCGTTTTCTTTACAAAACACGCCGCGTTTAGGAAGGTTTTAATCGACTGGAACAACCCCAAGTAGTAGAGTCATACAAATTTGATAGGTAAACCTCACTCCATGCCTATTTATCTTATTTTAACCTGAACCTTTGGGATTCTATTTGTCTCCGACCCTTACCTTTTGTTTCTTATTATTGAGTACCCCACCTTTCCCAACTAACTTATTGGTGCCACCCTTCCAACTGGGTGCCTGTTTAAGGGGATCTTCTTGAGAAACTTCTTATGGCTATTCTTTTTGTCCCCCCCTTCCTTTGGACAGAGAATAAATAAAGTTCCAACAAGGTTTAGGGCAGACATATCCGTACTACGAAAGTTAGAACCCTTAATAGACAGATTAGGTGGTCTCGGCTATCCTGAATATATTGGATTTACCCTTCTTTTGGAAAGACGTACGCAAATTCCCTTATTCATAGGTATAATCTTACTATATATCTTTCGTTGATACTCTTATTATTATTATCTCTAGAACTGCCTTCTTTGATTCAATACAACCAGACTTCAGAAATTTATTGTATGAGCTTGGGTCGGTTAGCACTTTGAACATTCATATTACCTTGTGCCGGGAAGTATTTATTAAGTGTGAACTACCGCAATACACAAAAAACATTTCATTTCCTATCTATTGAGCCCTATCTTTGTTCTTTCCCCAGTATCTTATACATGGCCCTCCCTTGGAAATAATGCATGCAGCACTGGTAAGCTAATGAATCAGCGGGTCCGGGCTAAGCGCTCTATCCAAAAACTATTACGAACCTCTGGTATATAAGGGGTTATTGCTCTGGGTGCTGGCGTCTTTGGTGGGTGAGCGACTAATAGGTAGGAGACACTCCGGAGCAGTGTTATTGCATTCGTAGAGCTATGCTTCGCTATTGCGTGGTCTTCGCTTTCTGGTGCCCCAAAAAGAGTGAAAGTGATGTCCACGTTTTTGTGCCCTGCATATGGGTTTCTCTAAGCTTCTCCCTATCGTGTTTTTTTACTAGTATTATTATGGGGGAATCATACCTACATTCGACTTCGGAAGGCAGGCACTGTTAAAGAAGCAGCCTCTGCCTTACTACTATTATTTGATGTCGTCTTGGACAGGGAGGTTTTCTTCCTGGCTAGAAGGAGACCAATCCGTAGGCGTTGAGCAAGGGGAGAAGTCAATCCAGTAAGGTCCTGATCACACCCTATAGCTAGCCTACTCCCGTAGAGGTGTGGGAGGGCGATACGAAGAAATAACAATAAACGGGAATACCATATAGAAAAAATGCAGTTGCTGTTGTTGATGAGACCTCGTATAATTCATAATTTGGAATGGAAAAGTAGGAAGAACTGGGTGGAGCCTTAGATCCGGCTGATTATTCAAATAATAAACATGATTATTAGTAGCATGATGAATATGATCGTCCGTATGAAGATGGAGATCCTTATGATGATAGGAGGTGTCCAATGAACAAGGAATATGGATGATATGCCTCCTGAAAGGATTATCTATTTCTATTTATATCGTCGTCACCAGTTAGGTAAGAGAAGAACGGTGCTAAGCTAGCTAGATGTAATTGTAACAAAAAGAGGTATGTATCATAAGTCGCAACGTATCAATAAAAAGAAACAAAATTGCGTGTGATACCTCAACCCTCAAACTAGACCCAACTATGGCCCTCTACATCGACCCTAAACGTTGACCCTAGACCTAGACCCTAGACCCACGCTACAGAACCTTGCGAATGTTATTACCCGGTGGACAACAGCAGCCAACATCTTTCGAGATAGGTGGTCCCACGGACGGACGAATGACAGCTTTAGTATGCATTGGCCTTACCACTTGATATGGAACAGGGTTCCTACAACCTACCCTTCCCCTTTCAACCAGTACGGAACACGGTTACTCCTCGTCTAATACCCTTTATTTCACTTACCTTGATGGAACACAGTTCCTACAGATACTCACAGCGCCTACTCACCGAGGATACGCATTGAGATACACGATTAGGCTGGTTACACGTTGCAGGTCACATTATATAATGATGTTAAATGAGGAGGTTCCACGAGATGAGGGTTACACAAAATGAGGATTATACAATGATGCTGGTTCGATGCTTGAGGTTACACAATTGATGACACGATACATGATGAGGTTACAAGATGAGGGTTACACAATTCGGGTTCCGCGAGTAGCAGTGCTGATAAGAACATTTCTTTTCCTCTCGTTCCTCCTCGTTACCACGCCTTCATACGGGAGATTCCCTGTATATTTCCCACTCGTTCCACCAAAGTATTTGTCTCCCTAAAAATAATGGCCCTAAAAATAGAAAAATAATGGAAAAGGAAAAATTGGTAAATAATACTAAAAAATGTGACGCTGTGACATGGCAAATCCGTTGAAGTGGTCTCACCCGTCCTCTTTAGGTATGGGTTTAGCAACCTCTGTTCCCTTCCTTATGACTAGCAGTAAATATATTCAATGATGGTTAGAAGGTATTTTTGTATGCCCAGGTTGCCTCACAAAAGAAAGGAAAGGACTAAATAACCCCCCGCTCATAGTCGGAGGTTACCCTAACCTTCCTTTTGATAGCATGCTTTTTTATCTAAAAACCACCTAATTATTGGGCGTATAATAAACCAATAGGTCTTTCCCTTCATAGTAAAGCGTAGGAGCACTATTTGAACTGATGACGCTAGGACCGGAGCAGAATGAAAACGAGAACGCCCACATAATGCCCACCGGATGAGAAAGAAACGAGGATCCTACCGACAAAGGGTTTCTTGATCCGGCCCTTTCTTTCCCGCCGTTCGGTCATAAGCCATCCATTTAAGCCTTATTTATCCAGCCTAGTTTGGATCCGTTAAATTAAACAAATTCGATATCCAAGTGTATGTTGTTTCTCGCGCCTGTTGTGGATTTCGCCCTTTCTGCCCAGTTGTGTCCACCCAGTGTTCCCGTCCATTTGGTGATAAGTCGTGCTTGACTTGCCGGGAACTATAACTTGCCAAGAACTAGGACTGGCCGATAATACCGACCATCTTATAATGGGGATAATTAGTGCTACCGACCCATCCCGATCATGAACACCACATCCCCCGGTAGGCCAACGTGCAGGTAAAACTGAATCCCCGGTAGAGCTTTCAATTCTTTCTTCGATATGAACCCCCCCGTCTCCATTTTAGGAAGAGGAATCGCTAAGGGGATGAATCATTGGGGGAATCATTTTTGACCTTAACATTCCCTCGGGTGACAGAGGAAGAAACGAGTGACCCGCAACGTAGATATATTTGGTATCGATCGGCTCCCCTATCGAAATCATTCATTCGGTACAGTGAAGCAAGAGCAAATGAACACCCCGGTCCAGTGCTGCTGATGAAGATAGCATCACCACTCATTTATCCTCTATTCAAGTGAAGCAAGAGCAGGTAAATGGACTCATTTATTTCATAAGCCATCCACCAGGCATTTATCCTCCGTGAATCACCTCGTAAACCCGAACCATCCAACTTATTAATCGACCGCTTCTCCTATGTTAAGGTCCACATTCCTCTACCTAAAATTATCTCCATCGAAGAAAGAAATGTATCACGAAATGTATCTCATTGAATAATGAAATGTATCTCGAAATTGATATTCCATAATATCATATATAAGGCAAGCATAATTACATATATAATGAGATATATCCTTGTATACGATATTCTACGAGATTATGGTAGATCGATTATGAAAGAAAGAGAGTATCAGGTAGTTGGTTAGGTAAAGACTTCCCAAATTGAATCATATCGCCATTGATAAGAAAGCGTAATTACATATGATAGACTCTTATTCTACAACGCCCCAGAATCTCGTCATGCGTGCCAGCGATTTTATTTCCCCTTTTCCTCCCTATCCATAGCGTTCCCCTATCTAGGGAACGGGATTGGGATTCACTACTACGATTCGCTCATTCCTTTACCCCGCCATTAATTAGATAGAGTGGTTCAGATTGCCTAACCTTCTGCATCTCCTCTCGGAGGCAATCCCCCGCCCCTATATCTATATCTGGACGTGGGAATGGAAATTGTGGTGGACCAACCGGACTATTGCAGTGGGTGGATCCGTGGACGACTGACTATATGGTAACTATTGCTGTGGTGGACAACTAAGTGGGCCCTCTATTCTTAACTCTGGTGGACCAACCAACCTTATCCGTGGACCAATGCCAGATAGATAGTTCAGAGCAGTTCAGAATAATCCCGTCTGGTTGAGTGGCGCATTGAGAGTGTTTTACTAAAAGTAGTTGAGTCCCAATCCCGCACGTTGAGTTTGAGTTCTTATGTCATTTAGAGTATGTCCATAGTGGATCGTACGGGAATCCGGTCACCAATCCGGTCACCAAGGTACATCTAAGTGAAAAATGACACAAGAAAAAGAGCCTAAATAAAAGACATACATAATTCATTCACACACATGTAAACACATGTATTATCCTGGAAAACTCCAAACTGGAAAAACCAGTTTCAAAATATTATATAGTCGCAAGACCAAAAACCTTGGACTAGGCCAAGTGAGCCTTCACCTGATCACTCTAACTCATTACAATGGAGTAACAACCACCTTTCAATGCCATGGGTTATGAATATAACATTACCAATAAACCATTGTTTACCTATTCCTAGGCTTCACACAATGCCTCATTCCCTGAGTCCCATATTAGTCCTAACATTCCTCATAGGATTGTCATTAAGAGGAGCACCATTTCACTTCAAACTAAGAGGAGGAGGAGGAGGTAGAACCGTAGAGGACTACATAGCCTCTTATTGCGCAGTAGGTACCCCAAATATTGGAAGCCGAATGTTTATTAAGGATATGAAAAACTTGAGTTTGAGGATTATATTGTTTACTATTGGGATAGTGGCAGGCTCATCTTATTTACACCAAGAATCACATCCCCAAATGTATTATAGGGTCAAATGTCTTCAGCCCATAGTGTTTTATTGGTGCACTACGCTATTGTTCAACATGAAGAGCCAATTGACAAACTGTAGCAAGGGAAGGAACAAACCTTTTTTGTTATTGCAAAATTATCTACTCATTCCTCTTTGAGCACATTCTGAGCTTGACTCCATGTGTACAAGAAATTAGAACCACGAGAACCTCAAATGATGTAGTGGATGGATTTGATGGCTAATATATAATGAGGGATAGCAACCTCCACTTTTGAATAGGAGTTCTTCATAAGATGGGCTCGATAGATCGTGGCTATTAATGATTATTAATAGGAGGGACTAGAATTCAGATGAGATATGTAGCTTGCATTACCTCCTAATGTTGCATGGGGAGAGAATTGTTATTTAAGCAATTGCAAATATTTTTGTTATAAAAAAATACTGATGATATAAATGTTGCTCTAACATATATTGGATCAATGCAGCCTGAGGGATATCTGTTATATAGGAGATGTGGTAGAAATGAGGAGATAAAGCAAGTGAAGAAATAACCTTTATACCCATAATCTTGCCCACTTTAGCCACAAAGGGCGTGAGTTCTCCACACCGAAGAAGAAGATGTTGGTCTCGGGGTCCCACCCAGAGATAGCCTCAATCAGATCCCAGTTGATCAGCATCTGAAGCATCTGAACCAAACCATCAAACTAAATAGCGTTTAACCCTCCTTTCTATGTAGGTGTGGCTCCCTTGACATATCCCCCTGTACTGCTTAGCATTTCACCAACATCCTTACTAGCTATCATTCCATCTCATGCATTTTGATCTATTAGCACCCTAGTTGTTATGCCTTTCACCTCATTCAATGCTTCTTTTACCTCATCTACTCCTTCAACTACCCTAATGAGTCTAGAGCCTGAGTTGATAGTCACCCTTGTGCCAAATAAAGAGAAGGCTATAGTGGACCCTGCATCCTAGCCTGATGAACCTGGTAATGCTGAGCTTGACTGGTCCTCGCAAACTGGAGACAATGAACTTTCTTGATGGCTTCGCCAACTAACGCGACCTACGAGACTTACTGCGAAGGCCTACCCGCCTGACTGGTATCTCTCTTGCCACCTGCCTAACTTATATCTTTATTGATACCCGGATGGATCTCTATTACCTGTATCTATCTCCCTGATATCTTCGATCTTGATACTTTCGAGATCTCTATTGCTTCCCGACTGATTATATATTATATATCTCTGCCTTAAATCTTTTAATGCCTTATCTCTTATCTCTCCCTTCTCTCGACCTTGACACCTGACTTCGGGATCTCTTGCGTATGGTGCCAACTTGACTCAATCTCTTCTGGTGGGGAACATGGGTGATATGGGTGTGATGATATTGCTGGTATAGGTAAGGTTAGTTCAATTGTGGTGTACTTGGCTTTTAGATCTAGGCCTATGGTGAACGTTTAATATATCCACTGTCTAATGCGTATGACCCTCAAATGGTGAATCAACATATGTATGTAAGCGTGTATCTAGCTAGGTCTATTGGTGGCAATAATCCATGCATGTTGGGCGAGTACTCACTGTGTCCTGTATGTTGTGTTGTGACCAACTAGTAGTGATGAGACGAGTCGTTGCAACGTTGTCCATAAGTAGAAAGCAAGTCTCAACTGAGCTTATTTAATAGAGAACGGGTTTAATGGATCCCCGCGAGCAGTAGGCCCTTTAATTGGTTGGTACCAGGTTGAATAGCGGCCCGTGTTCAGTAGGTAACTTATATAAATTGGTACCAGGTTTATGAAATAACTTAGTTGCTTTGGGCACAGCTGTTTGAATAGATACAATATTGACTAGAGACCCGCGGTAAGCCCAGAGTCTAATTGGTAAACAGCAGGTTGAATATAGAACAGAGGTCTGCTGGGACTAGGTGTGATGAGGCCAGGTGTATTACCTTGATGTGCGGCATAATAAGTAAAATAAATTCATTTGAGCAGGTGTATTATAGAACAGATTCAATTTGGGCAGGTTGAAGAGATAACTGCCAGTGGAACATATAATTTGGCATAAGCTGCTACAGCTCGGTGTGAACTGGTTTAATATATAACCGTGGGCAGTAGGTAATAGAATTGAATTTTGACCAGGTTTATTAGAAACTTGGGGCGTTGAGGAACTAACTGGGTGATGAGTTTAACTTATTCGTCCATTTGGGAAGTAACTTGGCTTGAGGGGTGAACTGTTCTTTTAATACTAACTGCGTGTAGTTGATAACTGCGGGTTCGCTGTGGTACGGTTTCACTGTGTCCTTTCGGTGTTGTCACTGTTTTCACTATGGGTACCTGTCTGTTGGCAACGTGGCTCTCTCGGCGGGGAACTTGGGGTACAGATAGAATCTGACGTTAAGGACTTCTCTGCGGTAAGGACTTCTATCGCGTATGTCGGGAACTTGGGTAAATCTATAACGTATGTAAACAACTAAACTCTATCTTCTGGTGGAGCACATGGGAAACTCACATATAAGCCGTTCAAAAATAGAAGTCATTCACTGAAGCCATTGTTAAGCCGTTCACTCACTGATGAAGCCAAGCACTGCATGCCCCTAGCCCCGTGCTGGGTTTAAACCCATACAATCGAAATGTGAATCTCATTGTTATATCACGTGTTCATCTTTGTGTTCCACATCCTTCAGCACTGCCAGCCCGCGATCGATCGTAAGAGTATGGAGGTTATCAGGATAAGTCTCAGAAAGCTCATTACTTATTAATAGTCCACAGCCACAGGCAAGACCAGCAATACTACATTATCTTTAGCTCGCTAGAGCAATTTACTTATTAATCTAAAGAGGCAGAAGGGCGATCAGCGGTTGTGGGTGGGTTGGCGTCTTTGGTCGCCGGGCTTTGGTGCTGGGACTACTTAGTTTAAGTGATCGCTACCGCTGTTACCACCTTCTTTACTTCCCTTCTTACTTGCCTTCCCTTATAAGCGTGCGTTAGCGACTGGCTTAAGAGCTCAAGCTATGGCCTGGACCTTTCCTCCCTACTGACTCTCATAGCTAGCATATGCCTTCTGGGCTGCTACCTCACAGCGGTTTCAATAGTCTCTGTACCAGTAGTTTCAATAGGCTTTCCATTCAAAATAGGACCTTTCACTTGCCCCATTCTCTTAAAGAGATAAGAGATAGCCCCACCTCACTCGAGAGATTTCTTTCTTTGCCTCACCTAGCCTCTCTCTCTTGACCGTTCCTTGAAGTAAGGAACCCGCTATCCTTTCTCATTTCTAGACAATATAGTACAAGGGTCACTGGAAGAAATAAGACTACCTTTGGACTTTCTGATAGTAGTGCTCAAATAATCTTCCATCCAATCTGAATGCACCTCCTAAGAATGTACCCCCTAAAATTCACATCTCCGCATTCGTACCTCCGCCTCCGCATCTCCGCATACTCAAAGGAGCATAAGTAGTAATACGTCAGTAGAAAGGGTTAATTCATAAATAGCAAGATCAATAGCTTCCATAGTTTACCTCGTTGACCCATCACCTGTAAATGATCCTTTGCCGAGACAAAAGCAAAGGTGGAGCCAGAGCCTATCCCTGTTCCGGATGCAAATGCAGAGCCAACAAAGCTACCCGTCTCAATGCTAGTAGTGTATCTTCCAAGATCCAGTTTACCAAGATGAAACCCATATAGAAGAAATACCCCAAACTCCCTATATTGTAGGGTAGAGGCACCATAGGCAGAGTTCCCAGCAACAGAGCTACCAGTAGCAGATCCGAGTCCAGTGCCGAGGGTTGGATCAGCTAAAATCATCTCCGATAACACAATTTTGAACGGAGCAATTCCCTCTCCCTTACGGTCGAGCGGCTCGTACCTCGCCCCTTATCTTCGACGAGAGATGAAATTATAACGGATTCCCCCTCTCCTGGCTGAACGCAACCATCAATTCACTAAAAACCTGTGTTTTATTCCAACTGTATTAGAAGGCAAAGCCTGATCCCTTCTAAAATAACTATCTTTCCTAAGGAAGGTACTCTACCACCTTCAAGGGGTTAAAGTAGCAATAAATTGCATGAGAATTGCCTGCGGTTTGATTCTTTTTAAAGGAAACTAATAAAGTAACTCAGGCTTTTCAGTCGTTCTTGCCTAGCCGGTCAAGCTTATAAGTGGTTCAATAGCAGCACCCACCCCAAAACTATTCTGGCTGGCTCTCACTCCCTTCCCTTTTGTCGTTAAGGACTAAAACGCTTGGTAGGTGTAACGCCTGGCCTGCCTACAGTGAGGTGACTTGCCTAAGAGCTTGCCTACGAACGTTAGCAATAATAGCTTACCTGGTTTTATTGGCTTTAGGACACGAGCCTGAGCGATTGAGGGAATAAAATAGTGTCCCGCCGCTTGCTCATAACCTTACCTCTCGCTACGGGAAAGGGCCTTCTCCTCATTATTCATAGTGTGTATGAAAAGAGGTAGGTGTGAGGGAGGGGTATCAGGCAAGAGCGCTTTCTGGCTTTATCTGCTCTGGCTTTGTCTGCCTGGTGGCTGGCTACCGGAAAGGTGGGGTAGCAACAATATTAACCTTTATTGTGGGATAAAGATTGCCCATATTTCCTTCCTTGCCGGGACTATAGAGACTGGCTTTCCTCTTCCTAGAAAGACTGACTGGCCTTCCTCCTGCCATGGTTAACTTCGTTAAGAAGTGTAGAAAAGATCTTTTCTATTCAAATAGTACTGTGCATTAGTAATGATAAGAGCCACTACCAGTACTACTATATACTCCAAGCAGCAGATTCGACTTCTTGGTGCTCGGCGTGTGAAGAGGCCGATAAAAGGTTTAGCGCAGAGAAAGAAATGCCCTTCTCACCCACTTACTCGATCTTCTCTTTCATCTTTCCTCAACTTACTCCTTCCTGTATCAACAAGTTTACCGTAGATCAGGAGTTAGTAATAACTATAGAAGCTGTGGTGGTAGAAGACACTAGAAGCGATCCTGTAGCGATGGAAAGTTTTGGGGTAGCCACGGCTAAAGCTAATGTTGATAACGTGCAGGAGCTAGTCGACAAGTTGAAGAAGGCAGAGGAAAGGGTGGCCTTGCATCTCATTTTGAAGGGAGTGTAAGTTTCTTGCTATAGCCTTTAGGACTTTTTGTAGGGGTGTGCTCTTTGTTGGTTGTTATTAGTTGGCCATAGGGTGATTTTTCCGTAAAAAATCATATTTGTAAATGTGGATAACCTTTCGATTCATCAGTCTAGATGTATATGCGATCTCTCTCCTATTGAGGAAGAACAACCATCCATTATAAGATTAGTGGACGTATCAACCGAAGACACACAATCTGGTGATTCTGAAAGCCATAATGATCCCATATTGCACACCCCTTATGGCTGGCCACTCCACATAAAGTCCCATCTAATATCCCAAAGTTCAACGGTAAAAAAAAGGGGGAGACCCACCCTCACATATAATGGCTTTTAGCTTGTGGTGTGTTTATAAGTCTATGTTGGATGGAAAGCATTAAATTTCATCTTTTTCCTAACTGGGAGTGCTTATAAATGGTACATTGAGTTGCCTAGTGCTTCTTAGACTATCTTCAATGCTTTAGCAATATATTTTTTTAATGTGTTTTAAATCACTTATCCATTATGAAACTGGAACTGACCTTTTTACATCCTTGCCCAAAAACACTACCACACCTATCTCTGATCATATTCACGAATGGCTGTAGAGACCACATCTTGTAAAAGATACCATGACAGACCAGTTATTAGTGGATTGGTTTACGAAATAATTTTTACCTTACATTTATCGTGATGCTACTATGGATAGTACAGTAACTGAAAAGAAAGCCATACGTTGTTTCTAACATTTGGATTTGATTTACTCACAATCGGGTACTTTATATGACTTTATACTGCGTGCTCCTTGACCATCAACTAATCCCTCAAGACTTCAACTAGGACCACATGCTGATGGCATTGTTGGTTCTATGTAAACTCCTTTAGTGCCAGTTAAGTGGGAAGCTTAATAAGCTTACCACTTCCAATACTATCACTTTTACAACACCTATGCTCAAACCATGTAATATTCTTGCTTAGACCTTTGAGGTTAATTCAGTCCAGTCATCACAACCGAAGAAATATCAAAAAGCTAGGGGTTAAAAGAAGAAGAGATATAAGGAACCTCCCACTGAGCAAATAACTCCACGATCCCGAACACCCACTGCTGGGGGCACTAAGAAATAAAGTTGAAGTTTCCGTGTCGCATTTGTGGTGATGACGATATGACTCATTATTGTACACGTATTAAGGAAGTCAATGAGTACATTTATCATAAAGACTCCACGCTTCAACCTGTCGTTTTAACCAATCCTTTCCCTCGTCAACAATATGATAAATAAAGGGTTTTCGCAAATCCTACAACTCCGCAAGGGTGCAACGTAGGTCATCCTTCACAAGGGGATGGTCCATTAGCTACCAATATATTTTTCTGTGAAGAAAACATCACCTTAACCCACTCGTAATCATAATTACAACCAACCTTAGATGAGTCCTCCTGAAAATGATTCACCTTAATCATCCCAACCTAATGTCCCTCTTCACATATAGAATTCTATTCCTTACATAGTCATTTTCCCTCCAAAAGGGGTACTTCGATGAGCGACACATAATCCTAATGTCTGCATTGCCCATAGTTACAATATTGTGGAAGATCTAGCACAGGCCCCTTGCACTATGCCTACTCTTGAGTTGTTGCAACGTTGTCCTGTGCAACGTAAAGCATTGTTGTAAGCTATTGGTAGGGTTGATTCCTCTTATTTGAGTTTGGTCATCTTTTACATGGAACGTAGCCAACCGAGGCTGTCCCGCCAGATTGATTTTCAAATTAAAGTAATGTATGTGGGAAGAATCTATTTTAAACCATTATTGACGAAGGAGCCTCTACTTTATTTATGTCCATATCTGGTTGCCATGTTATTGGCTCTCCAGAGCTGGTTCAATCTTCTACCACATTAAAGGCATTTGATGGTCGAGCTTTTCAACCTCATGGAATTCTCACTGCTTTACCCATCAAACTAGGGGGGAAAACTCTTAATATTAACGTCGAAGTGGTTGATGCCCCCTTAGACTATAATATATTACTTGAGTGTATTTGGTTTAATGCAAGGAAGGCAGTAGTGTCGTTGGTCTTTCGACTTCTTTGTTTTCCCCACCAAAGCCAAATTGTTTATATAGACCCACTTACTTACTACATGTTCCAACCCTTCTAGATTCCATGAAGTTTTATGAGAGTTTCACCTGCCCTATTGAAGGTGGGAAATTCAGTAAGCAAACTGGGCGTCTCCATTAGAGAAAAAGGGTTTGAACCAGCCTATCGAGAGTGGTAAATTGACTAACCCAACTGGGCGTCAAGTAGCTGGAAATGTCTCCTGACCCAGACCTTCCTTGAACTAGGGGTAATTTGAGAAGGCTTTGTGGGCGTCTCCGGATTATAGAGTAGATAGAGAGAATGCTCGCGTGGCCTATAGAAGATGGGAAATTTGGTACATAAAGGTGGCGTTGCGAGTGCTTCATTAACTGTTCCACTTAGCAAATGACTGGTGGTATTTTTGCTAGTGAAAGGGTGGCCTATAGTGCCCCACCTAAGCTTCTAATGCTGCGGAAGGAAGGTGGGTGGTTATACCTGAAATAAATTACTGAATCAATTTAACTATAGACACATGCGAATTATCGATGCAGATGGATGGATGAAGCAAGGAAGGAAGGTCAGGAAGAAAGAAAGAGAAGGTAAGGTTCCCCCTCACCCCCCCCACTCCCCACCCCAAATACACCAATGACTACTGAGCAAACTAACATTTCTTTATATTAGCCAGCAGCTGGTGCTCTTTCAGAGTATCTAACACCTGCTTTAGACGTTAAATGTGCTCCTCCCAGGTAGAGCTATAAACCAATATATCATCCAAATACACTATAATGAATGAATGAATCTAAATATGGGCGCAAAACATCATTTATCAGTCTCATAAATGTAGCTGGTGCATTACATAAACCAAAAGGCATTACCAACCCCAGTCATAAAAATCTTGCCTTGTCTTAAAGGTGGTCTTCCAGGTGTCTTCTTCTTTTACACGTACCTGGCTGGTGGTATCCCAATTTGAGATCCAACTTGGTTAAATACTTGGCATGCTGCAACTGGTCTAACAAATCATCAATCCTGGGCAGAGGGTACCGATTCTTAAGTGTAATCTTGTTCAAAGCTCTGTAGTCAATACGCTTTTGCCAAGTCCCATCCTTCTTGGGTACGATGATTATAGGTGACCCGCAGGGTGAGGTGCTTGGTTGAATCACTCCTTGCTCCAGCAAGCAACTGCTGCAACTGCTTCTTCACTTCAACTGCTTCCAGAACAGACTCTCTATACAGCCCAATATTTTATAATGGAGATTCAAGCAACAACTGTATCTCATGCTCTACTTCCCTCTTAGGTGGTGTCCCTTTAGGCTCCTAGAACACTCCTCTGTATGCCTGTTGCGACTCCTCCAACTGATGTTTTGTCTATCTGGTACACTCTTCCAGGGATGCCTTGACTCTGACCGATTAATCACCCGGCTGATTCTCTCGTAATAAAAGCAAAACGTATTTCTTACTTGCGCTAATCAACTTTTTGGCTTGGTTTGCACTTACCAGTGAGATCTTTGATTTATTTTATGTGCATTGATGATGAACGGCTTCCCATCCTTAATCAGGCGGTACTGGTTTGCTCTCCCGCATCCCTCATATACATGTAGGGGCTTCCAGACACTACACCACACACATAAAGTTCATAAATAAAATCTGCACTTACAACGAACAAATTTGATCTTACACCATTTTGTGACCTTGATCTCTGTATCCTTGTTTACCCATCCCAATGGATAAGGGCTAGGATGATCATGAACCTCCAACCCAAGCTTGCTAACTAGATCGGCTGCTATGAGATTGGCCTGTGAACCAGAATCGAATAGAGCGTATACCCTGGTCTTCTTGATCTGGATCTTTATATGGAAGAGTTTGTTAATCTCCTTCTCTTCCTTGTGATGAAGGCTACTCAGATTCACTCCCTTCTGCACTTCAGCGCAGAAAATATTCTCATCCACATATGAGCTACTCTCCATCTGCTTGCTTGAATTCGTGGCTAGAAGGTTCTTCTTCTTGGCATACTTCTTGTGGTTCTTAGGGTTTAGCTCTGGATGTAGTTTCCAACACTTTTCGTAAGTGTAACCATCAATATTGCAATGGTTACTTGGATCCTTGCACTGATGTGCAGTGGCTTTCGTATTATTGTCTTTCCCTTTCCACTTCTTCTTATCCTCCTTGGAAGCATCTTGGTTCTATTTCTGTTTGGAACCACTTACTTGGCTGTCCTTTATTGTAGCATTTTCCAGGTATTGTGCTTGCACACATTCCTCATCAATTTGATTGGGAACAGCATCACTTGTTTTCGTAAATGACTGTGCAGACCCCCCAGATACTTGAGGAGTACATCTATATTCCTGGGTGATATACCCAGCATGATAGCCATCTTCCTGAATTCGGTGGTGTACTCTTGCACACTCTGCCCTTGCCTTTGCCTGAAGTAATGCCAACGGATCCATTGGTCCTATACATACCCGATAGGGTAGAATTGGGACTTAATGAGGATGCGCAAGCAGGCTCGACCGTTTAGGGAGAGGGGCGGAGCCTAAAGACCGACGGTAGGAGGGAGAGGTTTTTGAAATCCTTCCACTTAGTTACTGGCGGATAACCCTCCTCCAGCCTAAGTGCCTACGTGTGGCTTTCCCACCAGGTTAATGCATGGCCCTCTAATTTCAGTCGAGCAAATGAAATCTTCTGCTCCTCCTCTATGTTGTGGATACTCAAATAGACCTATAATTGCTGCAACCAATTATTAAACTTTCAAGCATTGATCTCACCTTGGTAGGGCTTTATATCCACTTTTGCTTCCATCTTAAATAAAGGCTGGGAAGGGGTAATGGCACTAGAACTTGGTTGCTATTTCTCGGGCTCTTTCCTTAGCTCCTTTTCTGCCTTTATATCTCGATTTATCTTCTGATCCGACCTCTGAGTTAGAGCCTCCATAATAACCGAAAGGTCCAAACTTGCTCTCCAGAGCCGCCATGAGGATTGACATATTGCGAGAGATATCAACGACTTGTATTTCCAGCTTTGTCAATTGCTCTTCATATTCGCCCGTCGATTCTTCACCAGACTCATTCATTCGCCATGGCTAGGGTTTGAATAATTTTGCTTAATTTGGAATTTGTTTAATTTATTTAAGCTTTTGCGTAGCTAAGTGCTTAGTGCATTGTTTCTTAAGGAATTACAAAAGTAAATTATATAGAGTAAGGCTTCCATTGTTAATGTGCTCCATGTTGCTATAGTGGACTATGAAGTTGAAGCTGTCAATGATATTGGAGGTGTGCATTGTGTAATACCCTCTTTTTACCCTAGGATGTAAATGTAAATGTAATGAAGATATGGTTGTAAACCAAGACAATATGTGAATTTTCATTTGACATTTTAATATAAGATGAAAAAACTAATCACTACAAACAAACAGGACCAAAAAGCGATGGGGGGCTATGATTCCACAAGTAGGGGAAGTTAAAGGGGGATTATAGGATACTTAAAGGGGGAGACGCTAAGGATAAAAAACCTTTGTTGCTAATGACTTAACTTAAGTCCTTAAACCTTTGATTATTGATCCCTTCATTATAAAACCTTTATTAATTAAGCATTTTGTGTATTATTATAAGCTTTGGATTAGAGGTTAAATGTGGGCTTCACATGAATGAATACATGTGTTTATTTATTGGCATGCAAAGATATTCTTGATAAATAAAGCATGCAAGCATTATGGTGTAGTAGTGTTGTGGTACAAATTATGGTATGTATGGAAGGATAGAGTAAATTCTTATTATATGGAACCCTATAGAGTATCTTCATCAAATTTGTTTTTTTCAATATTACTTATGATATGATTATAATGCTACTATGAGAGAGATTTGGTCGAGCCTGCTTGCGCATCCTTAGAGGCTCGTATCATGTCGATAACTAGAGATAGCATAAAGAGAAAAGAACTCCATAATTGTTTAAGTAGCTGCCTTCCCCCATACACCGTTACTCGCTAACACCATCGCTCAGGGCTGCAGGGCTTTGAGAAGCGCCCGGGTGGGATCACTTGGATGGGAGCGCTTGGATGGGAGCGCTTGGCTCCTTCACTTGGCGGGGCTGGCTTAACACACTTGGCTCGGAACTGTTACTGAAAATAATTATGATCATGCCGGTAATGCCCTTAGAACTGCCCCGGGAACTGAGGCTTGGAGTCCTATTTAAACTGGTGGCTTATAGGGCTGCTGGTTAAAATGCAGCTTCTGGCCGGGCTCATTTTATTATAAATGTCATTGCATATCATTTTAGTATAAATGTAATTACGCTTTTCTTTTCATCGATTGTTTCCAGTCACAACTGCCATTCGTGGGATATATCTATCTATCTATATCCTATCTCGAAGGACCTCGCGTTCGAATGAGAATCGTTATATACGCAATATAGCTAATTTTGGTGTTGATTTTCATTAGCGGATGTTATGCATCGTTATATACGCGATATAGGTCATCAAATTGGGTGTGGATTTGGAAGTGATTCGATTAATATTGGGATACGGCGATGCTGCATTATATATGAGATTATGGTTCATCAAATTGGGTGTTTGAATCGAGGTGCGTAGCTCTTCTAGGGTATATATTTAAGGGGCAGGGGAAGGAAATAAATTCTTCCATTTCGAGAGGTTTAATCAAGGTCCGTAGGTGCTTGTCCGCATCGGGCAAGGAAACAAACAAAGTCTTCCTTTTTCTTACTAAAAAGCTGGTGCGGTATGGTAAAATAAAGGAAAGAAAGAAATGCCATTTGATTTGGATGCATAAGAATAATAAATGTAGAATAACCTCGCTGCTGCTTTCGGGCTGGCTTCGGAACTTGGCTTCTATCGCTTGCTGGCTGGCTATATTATTATTTGTGGGAGCATTTTCCACCGGACGAAGGAAGAATATAGAATGTGCCGGGGTTGGAAACAGATAGATAATAGAAACCTGCCTGGAAGGAAGGAGCGGCCAGATGTAGGGGTATGAGGGAGAGACAAGGAGATACTGACCCATCTTTGGTTTTGGGCAGGGTTATCCCGAGAACGCTTGATTTATTTATAAATCGAGTGATTATAACCTACATAGTTGGGAGATCCAGTCCAGACGCAACCATCTTGGGGATCTCAAGTCACCCACCCATGAAGTCCGAAGGAGAGAAAGGATAAACGGAATCATTGCAGAGTTACATGCTTGAACCAATTAAGTTTTCGTTCGGGATATCAAGTTGTGGACGGATGCCATGTTCGTGACAGACAAGGACGCTTAGCTATGAAATAGTGAAATTAGACCTTGAAGCTGAAGCTGTTGCAGCTTACTAATGCTGCTGGTGTCACTGGTGGTTGGAGCGGGTGGTCCAGTACTTCTTGTGAGGGGGCGTGTGCCCTTTTCCAATTATTCCAATGAGGAGGGAGCGGGGGTGGTGTCGACCAGCGCGATCCATCCGTGTTTGTCAAGCCCGAAAAGCAAGCATAAAGGCGCTATTATACCAAAAGGAATAAACGTTAGCACGACAAAAGCAAGTGGGCCTCCTTCCTGGGCACGTTGGAAAGAGAAGCAGATATTGTCCGTTGTACCCCACCATCCCAAAGATGTAAGCTGTGCCCCACTCGGCATATAAATAGGCTTAATCAACCCAAATAGACTATTAGTCATAAGAGGGTATAGCCTCCGTACTTGCAAGAGTATTAGCCTTAGTCTTCAGCCTACGTGCCGGTACTACTAGCCGCGGACTATTAGCCTTAGTTAGTTCCATTGCCATGGAGATAAAGGCGAAAAAACCTCAAAGCAAATGCTTTTCAATCTCGGCTATAATATAACCTTCATGAAATGGCCATGTTCAGTAAAAATAAAATAAACTGAAATTCCTCCAATTATATAAGATTATCTAGTAAATCCCTATGTTTTCCTAATGGTCTTACTTCCTAAATGAGCCTTAAGAGACACGGGGTACTATAGCTCTAGAGAGTAGCTGTAGAGTTCATTACTATTCATCTTGGATCGAGTGCATTGAAATCTGTCATTGAACCTTGTGTAGTAGTACCGGAATTAAACGGAGTAAAGACTTGCTTTCTTACTTACTTTATTAGCTTTAGTCCTCCATTGAGTGAAAGCCCTTAGATCTGTCTCTTTCTTCAGTCCCATGCCTTCTTAAGCTGTAGTCCATGGATAAGCCTTAGATTTCAACTTGAAACTAACCTTTTCCGTAGACAAGGGACTCGGGGCACAAGAAATAAACATATTGCTTCGCTCACCCACTCCCGGCACCTTATTTATTTACGTCACATAATGTATCATGCTATTTGAATGCGTTTATGAATTTCCTCCTCATTTGAAACTATCAAAGCACTACTAGGCATGAGGACCTAGGTGGATAAGCTTGGCTGAAGCAGGTTAGTTCTATTTCATTCGTTGATTCACTTTTTGTTGAGCAGAATCCAATTGATTTTGAGAGGCGAGCTTAATTTGTTTATGCCAACCGGGAGTATTCAACCAAATGATGAGGAAGGACTTTCAGGAGCGGGATAGCCAAACAAACAGCCTAGAGTGATTTGATTGGATTGTTCAAAAGCTGGTGGGGAAAGAACATAGGGATTACAAAATAGTTTGGGATACCACAATTTTACATTTTAGCTAAGGACCAAAGTCCATTGTCTCGAGTTTGCAAGAATTAATACGGGCTATAGATAGATACGGGTAGCAAGATTGATATGGGTCTCTATCAATCAATCAGATTACAGCGGGTCTCCGGTTATTCTCCGCTTAAAAATGATGGAGATGCTTCGCGAGACAAGAGAAGCACTGGCCTAGCTGCACCTTCTAACTCTAACTAACTGTATACTATGACAAGCAACTATGAAACCTGACATCGAATCCTGTATGACTACTGGACACGTACTATAGCTTCAAGCAATGAGACTGTAAAAAGCAGCACTGGCAAGTACTTTCTATCTGCGCCGACCATAGCTTCATCTGCACCTACTATAGTTTATTGCTACACCTTCTAGCTAATACTGGTTCCTGATCGACTAGCGGCTGCTATTGGCAATGAGAACCTAAAATTACTTTAGAGTCTCGGCCAGTACTCCCAGGCCTCCTTCATGTCTATTCGCACCTCCTGTGAATAAGACTGGCTCTAACTAACCACTTGCTGCAATTGTTTTCACTATCTATTCCTGTTTCCAGCCCGCCCAACCACGAGGTAAGGAAGCCCCAAGGGGAAGCGCCGCCCTTCTTTCATGCCTCAATGGGGATCCAGGCTCCAACACTATATTTATTATTGGCAAATGCAATCTATGAGAATATGGTTTCAAGGTCCTATAAGCATTTTACCCTCTAGATCTCTTATTGGTGAATGCTATATAATATCCCTCTATATACCTTTTTGAACAATGCAATTGGGTAAGCTTTCACTAATGATATGTATTTTTAACTAAGCCCAGGAGCCTTTAAAGAAGTATAGCCAAGTCTCTTAGCAAAGAATAAGAGTTGATTTACGCCCGGTTCCATGGGGAAACAAGCAGCCTTTTCAAATCTCTAGCGGATTGAAAGATTTAATTTCAGAATGCATTCTTCTATAAGGTCTATAAGCTTGCCTTCTTGGTCCCATTGGAAACAAGCCTAAATATTCAGTGAAGTTTCTCTTAGTCCATAATCACTTATTAGATCCGTGTGAAGGCCGTCAAAAGCCGTAGAGAAAGAACTACTATACAAGTAAGTTACTGGATCTGCTGCTGTTGAATAATCTACTGGATATGCCATCTTTAATTAGGCAAATTACCATCTCCACTCTTTTATTTCTTTCTGTGACCACTCTACCCTCCTTACTATACTATAGGCATAGGCTACCTTTTTATATGTGAATTTACCATCAATGAGACTAGGCTGCTCTCATGCTCGTGATCCGAATAGACATGCCATCTTTTGTCACTTAATTTCCCATCTTCATGGGCTGCTACCTTAAAGTGACCACGTCTGAAAGTCTCGCCCTTCATAGGGCGAGGATGGCTTTGCTTTCTTTATTTACCACTTACAATAAGCCACCCCTGCTATCTTTACTTATAACTGTTGCCTCAACCTACTTAGTGATGGAGGGAGTGCTTTATCCCTTGCTTCAGGCAATAATCTTTGTTAGTGAGTGGTACTTTAGCTTTCTAGGGGGTTAAACACTAGTTATGAATTCAGACAGCAGGAACGAAGTTATGCTTCTTACTTGCTTTAACTTCAGTGTTTACCTAACTGGAATGGCTAGTGCTCGGTGAGCTTAATAAATGGAATGAAAAAAATGTATATGTTCCCAGTGGTTATTCCCTTCCTCGCCCTTTTGCATTCAATACTACCTGAACCTTTCTCTGCCTACTTTATGAACGGAAGTGGAGTGGGTTCACAGGAAAGGAACAACCACCATGGGTTGGATCGTCGGAACTGCTTTATTAATTAACTACTGCATTAATACTTAGATTGGAAAGGCTAGGGTAGGCACTTACTTTTAGCTTTGCTATCACTTGTTTGGTCCGCCTACTTGCATTATTTTCTTTCTGACAACAACCAACAACCTGGCTCTCTTTACAAAACTTGCATATACTGCCTCAACCCCTACTTACTAATTCCCTTTTCCCACCACTTGCTTCATGAATAATCCTTTGATGAAGGCAAAAGCTGAAGGCCCTTGTTGAAGGCCCTCCCTTGTTGGTTACAGGCTTATAGTTTCCGGTTATCCCCTCGCAGAAGACTGGCTCTGGTATATTGACTATCCTCCTCCAACTCCTCAACATCAATTTCCTAAGCTCTTCAACATGTCTTTACTATGATAGATTTCCTAAGTAAGCGCGGGCCTCCTAAAATTGTATATAAAATAAGTAAGATGGCTTGTGGTAGTTTAAGCTGAGTGTGGTAGGCTTGTCTAATGTCTTCTGTCTTCTGGCTAATGGCTAATGGTGGGCTTGTCCGTTGGTTAGGCTGTGACTTTATCTCACCCCTAGTTTCCAATCCAGTGCGGTCGCTCCTGACGTGTATATAACACACATGCACAGGAGATAAGCACATGGAGCATTATAACATATATCTCATAATAATTGATTCCCTAGCGGGAATCCCGGGTGTAGATACAGGAGATAAAAAAAATAGAAATTCATGCACTAAATCCCATTCCGAATAGACCAGGTATTTTAAATATAGAATAATCCCAGCAGCAGGGCCTCCTGGTGGCATTGGAACAGGTAACATTAATTGTTCAGGTTCTCTCCATTGTAGCAATGAATAATAAATCTATATTTTATACCAGTAATACTCTCCAGATTTCATTTAATTATAATTAAATGAAAATATAATTACTAATATATTTATAAGATAACCTCAAGAAATTGTAGAACAAAATGAGGTCCGGCTCCCGGCCGGCCCCGGGAACAAATATAAATTACCCAAAATGAATGAATGTAAGATATTTCGACGTTATAACAGCTCAGTAGCGTTGGCCGATCCGACCGACATGATCGCTATATCCATGATAGTCGGCCGATCCTACATGCCATGAATGTATCACATATAGACTAGTTAAAATAACAAATAAATATGAACTATACTTATCACATATAGAAACAATTGCTATGTTCTCAATTGTTATGCCCTCCCTAGGGGGTCGAGGGGTTCTAGCATTATAAAGTAAATAGCACCTCCCTGACTAAACAACCCGTTGAGTCCATGTTCGGTTGGGGCAGGCACCACCATGCATGTTTGTTGGTGGGATAAGCTGAGCATTGACATAAGGTGGTTATTCCAGTCCCTGTGGTTGGCATAAATCTATGCCATATAGTAAGTTATATGTTCAGACCTAAAGTGGCAGGCCTCAAGTGTCAAGACCTCCTATGGTTCCAGACTTCCAGTGTCCAGGCCTATAGTAAAGACCTCTATTGGGTCGGATTGTCTCAGATTGCCCAGGTCTATTCAATAGGCCTATATTTGTGGTCCAGCGAACACACCAATATCTTAGCTCGGTAACTTCCAGCATTAGTCGGGATATGTAACAACGGTAACTCGCAGCATGCATGAGTCCGTGGGATATCTGGGTTGGGTGTTACATCCATACAGCCGATATTCGCATATCGTTTCACTTTGCCCATTTAAATAGGGGAGGTGTTTATACTTATAAACTATTATAATATGTGGCAAAATACGGGTTTATATTGACTCATCCTCCCTCCACCTCCTATATTGATTGGACTCACTTCACGATGCAATTCAACGTGTTTGTTTCTCCCATCAATGGGACTCTGCTATTAAACATTTTATATATCAATTTATTTGAACTCACTCTGCAAGTCTCAACACGTCCAACATTGTATATCAACGTAAGTAAGTATATCGTAGGTGATGCATCTATGGCTCCTGGTTATTTTTATCTACTGAATGAAATTGATTATGTTCACCACGTTCCCAACAGACGAGATTGATAAAAAGCCTATCTGACAGGTTCAGGGCAGGCACAAAGTCTTTAGTTTATCTAGGAGTATTTGGCGATGTTGGTACTCAATGATTCCGGTACTCCATACCCGTAAATACAGGTTTTATTCATCGATCCCAAGAGTAGATAGATCCCAGTCAGAGCGTTTAGTATCCCCCAGCAATCGACGACATTTGCCATCTACAATATATAAAGTTGTATGAGGGCCTATTAAAGTAAATAGCAGTAAATATAAAATCCATATGAAAAATGGCATTTACGGAGGTTTCACTCGTGTTTGTTAGTTGGATAGCTTAAGAACGATAAGGCACGATGATGAGGTTAAACCAAATTCCTTGCTCACAGGTTTATCTCCCTATCCTCTATTTTAGGGCTACTACCCCACCCACCTTTAGTAAGTTATCGACCCTACCTGCCTGCCTCCTTAACATAGGCTTTAAATAGTTAAAATACCAGTGTTAAGGCGTCTAATATAACCAATAGGTAATCTCTTATTGGATAGCAGCTGGTTGAATAGCTAACAGATATAACAGAGACCCGTGAGCATAACATAGCTTATTGGGACCAGCCATGCGTGTGTAAATCGAACAGGTGTAATAGCGACCCGTGGGCAGAACATAGTTCTTTTGGGAGCTGGGTTATGAGAGAACTTCAGGCTGGCAGTAAGGAACAGGGCTGTAGGCGAAACTTAGTGCTATTGGAACTGATTCGATAACCGTGGGCCCCTTTAAATGGTAACAGAGCAGATGGTGTAACTTCGGGAAGTAGTAAACAGGCAGGATGATAATATAATATACAAATCGATTAATTTTATAATTACCATAGCCTTCATAGAATGGTTCCATCAAAGCCTCCCTGGTCCAATTGGTTTTATCCCACCCGGTCCCATTGGCTATGGTTAGAGATAAACCTGTCTAGCTCAAACTTACTCAATCAAAAGTGAGGACGGAGGGAAGATGGGATATGTTATGCCCACCCACCAAAGCGTGTAATAAATAATAAGTAAGGCAGGAAATAGTAAATGAAACAGGGAGTTTCCACGTATTATCTGAGGTTTGTTCCTTTCCTGTGCCACTTCCATAAGCATCTAAAGGAAAGGTCCTAGCATTCTGAATTTATAGTATCTGGGAGCCCGTCCCGAAAAGCTAAATAATGGTACCCGCATTCCTTCCTGCCTGAAGCACTAGGCTAGGTTGGGGCATCATCAGTAAGTTGGGTAAATGAATATTAAATAGGTAACTAGTATAGGTGGGTTGGGTATAACAGGGTGTTTTTAAACACAAAAGTGGGGTAAAGAGAAATAGTCAGAATGTCTTGCCTTGCCTAGCCTACCTCCTAAGAATCTGTCCTTTCAGCAAGTGTTGAAGCCCGCTCGTACAATGATGCTTGAAGCCCTTTCATCCGATCATCTAATGCTCTCAGTTTAGGGCGCATTACACAGTATAGTCTAAGTGAGGCAGGCAGTATCTATCTATAGGTAGTTAAAGAGAAGAGGTGGTAAGTAACAAGTACTAACATGATTTCATCTCTAGCAATAATGAAAGCATCTCCTAGCAATGGTGTCTGAAGGCCAGTCCAACCAATGCTCTTGCTCTCTGTTGAGCCCATCCTTCCATCTGATCAAACGCTTGCTGTAAGTTTGTTTGTGGCATCAGTAGGTTAAGCGAGGGAGTAAATCTAAGTGGGTTAATAGAACAGGTTGGTATATAACAGTAACACATAAGTAATGCCAGTAGGCTTCATAAAGTAAATAGCAATATTAGGCCCACCCAAGCAAGGCCTTCCTTCAAAGATAAGGGATCTGGCTGTATGAAACCCTCACTGTCAGGGTCTTACGTATTGGGGCACCTACCAGGTTTATTTGGGGGTGATAATCCTAGAAATAAGAAGGTTATCAAGAATAGTCCCACCCAGTTGGATATTCAACTGAAGTTTGTTCGGTGACAAGGACCTATATTATTTACCAGGTGGTGTGCTCTTTGACAGGAGGCCTGGACAAAACCACCCACTAAGGCGTAACCGTGTTCCCTGACCGGTCCTAACTGTCCCCGTTAGAATCCGATGTCCTCTGACCGGTAGCATCCCTGACCAGACAATTATACCTATACCGTTCAAACCCAATAGAACCCAATCCCCTCTGACCGGTGCCTGGCCTAAAGTCAAAGACCGAACCAATCCAGCTGAGATAAGACCAGCCGAGATGCCTGTACAAGACCACCAATACCGGTAACCATTCATTCCCAGCAGCAGCATCATTCGGAATGGTCATTCGTACACGTTCATTGCAATCAGCATCAGTCGAAACGGTCAGTTGCACACGGTCATCCCCAGCAGCATAATAATAAGAGGATTCAGTTATCAATCCAATATCCAGCTCAATCAATATGCTCATAAGGTAACAAGTTGAACACCCTCCCTCTCCTCATCTGTTGTAAACTGGGAAGGGGTTACATTGTTTGGCAAAGTGGTTGGTTGCCTCTTTTTGTGGGGGGGGCAGCGGGCTCTAATAAATATAAAAATCACTGGGATCACCACGGAGGGTGAACTGTGTATGTGCTCCTTCTGTCCAATCTAACTACCTTCTTCCTCTCCAACCACCTCCTTCCGTCCGTGGGACCACCTATTAGATATATGTTCTCAATCGATCAATCAAAGAACGTGTCTGTTGGATAAATAAAGGCACTGAACCTCAAAGCGAAAGATTCAATGCAACCCCTAATCATATATAAACTCCCTGCTATTGCCTATGTTTATCTTATTTAGTGCATATGTGACCGTGTGAATATGATGAACAAAGGGGTAATAAAATACATTTGCTATAATAAGGAACGGCATTAGTAAAAGTAATAAATCTTATTATTCGAAGTTCCTAACGACAAAGATACAGCTCTACTATGAGCTAGTGATATAACACGGTAATTATTAGTGTATATTAAAGCTATACCAATTAATCCAATATGATAAACATAGTCATTACTAAGATTCCCTATTTATTATTACTGTTAGCCTTACTACAAGCTATACTACTTTACTCGCTTTAGTCCACATGCGATATTCTTAGCTTTATATTAGTAGGCCCTATGGACTGGGCTAGCTCTAGTCCCTAGTCTCATGGAGGAAGGTCACTTGCTTACGGTATGTACTAATAGCCTTAGTCCGGTAGTCTTATTCCTTTAGTCCCTTAGTCTTAGCCCTATGGACTAGTTCTAGTCTTAGCAGTAGTTCCATGGAGTTCAAGCCGGACTATTAGCCCCCACCCAATAAAGACTTAGCTCCATGCACTATGGACTGCCATATGGTATTAGCCTTAGTAAGGTCCATTGAAAGCCATTAAGGTAGGGTAATAAATTAGCTTTCTTTCAACCTCTCTTTATCTGTTCAGAAGCTGTATAACGACTAGCTCTACTCTCGTGCGCCTCTCTGTAGTGCTCTAAGTACTAGTAGTTAAATCAGACTATTTATATTAACCCACTAACTTACTAATAAACCAACTCTTAAGCTCACAATATAACCATCCCACAGGCTCATAAGCTAACCCTTTTCCTCACAACCCCCAAGGACTCTTATACAATGACAAATAATTAAGGACTGTATCAATCCATTTACAAGTAGTTAAGGTTTACTGTATCGATGATCCATTACCCTAGTAGGCTAATAAATAAATTTATTAACCCTAGCCATTTGTAGCCGCCGATACCACATTTCCTTGTGCTCTGCCGCTTCTGTGTACTGATCTATATACTCCCGACGCACTCTCAACCCTCCTTCCGCAGCTTACCAAAAACGAAGGGGCCAACACATTACCTACTAAACTACCTTTTAAAGGAGTGGCACAGAGCTCCTTCATGATGCCGAAACATAGGCTTTCTTCAGGCGAGCGCCATTCCCCCCAGGTTTAAAAACACCATATAGCTGGGCTAAGCGGACTGCACCTGAGTCTCTGATTTCCGCAACTCAAAATGGTCCCAGCCAGAGATTTGTAGCTTCCCAGAATTCTTTAAAAGTACTTGCTATTATATAACAGGACTAGATCAACTTTACAAAAGACTTGGTCTTTATATGAGATAATGCCATGCTTTCTGCCTAGCTTTCTCCACAGATTATTGATTCAATTCATTAATAAAAACCTGGCGAGCGAGGGATCCCCGATAAAGCCAAGCCCCCTAAGGATTACACAGTAACTAATACATCAGTCTAACGGGCGAAATCGCGTAGAAAATAACATACCCCTCCCTATCTATAAAGGAAAGTTGATGATAAGGGTCAGGGATATAAGGGATAACCCTGATCATTTATATTCATTGATTAAGTGGTAGCGTAGCTGTTATTCCCTTTAGATGGCTCCCGTCTCCGCGATCAGCTTGCTTGTTGGTCTGTCGTCCTACTCATTATAGTCCTCCAAAAGCATTTTGTCGGAATACGTCCTGTCTCTTCACCCTAGTAGTCCTATTATCAATTGCGCCCTATCTAAAATGTGCTACTTCGCTCGTCTGGCAATTCCGGCTCGGCAGAGGGTTACGCTCGAAAGCATCCGGTTCAATCCCTATAACCATAAACGGCATCTAGTTATTCCCCGCGATGTCGTCGGGTACTATGGACTTCCCCGCCGTACTCCTACTCCCTACATTCTTGGATGACCTTTCTCCACCTTACAGCGTAATTACATATATTAATTATTACATTTTCAGGCAATGATCGTAGTTCCGGTCGATCCAAAAAGCCAGCCCTCCAACCCCGATTTTACTAATCAAAGATTGGTGTTTGGGAGTTCCGTAAGGTATTATGCTTCTGGGTTCCCTAACTAACTTTTGTAAATAGGTAACTCGATGACTTAAATAATTCCCTCCCCTTTTGTTCCTGGTCGTTCAGCGTGCTATCCATTCTTTCTTCCTTTCTGCTTGTCCGGTGGCGCAGTTGCTTTTCCCCGTTCCTCTGGCCGGTTGATCTTGTTCCTGTTGTTATCCTTGTTGTTGCGCTCTTCGTGGTCGTCGTAGGGTGCTGGCTTCGTCGGGTTCGGTGCGTGCGTGAGGGGTGGGATGTCCAGCCAGGCCATAGGTTGTTGGTTTGGGTCAAAGGCCAATGGGTTATTCAATTTCGAGGGAACAACCAACAGATAGCTACCACGGTTACAAGGCAAGTATTGAGATAAATAATCTCTATTGGCATTTTCCCACTCTGAAAACACGATTAGTGACGTTTGACTTTGAAAGAATGGAATTTGACAACGTTCACATCAATGGCTGGAGATGGCCTCGCTAGGTAGGATTGCTGCGATTGCTGACTGGTGAGCAGGCTAGCTGGGAGGGATGAAATGGGATGGGATGGGCTTGCCTTGTTGGCTTGGCTTGACTGGACGACTTAGCTTAGATGGCTATGATCGCGGAGATCTCTTGCTTAATAAACTCCGAGGTAATAATAGCTTCTTGAAACCCAAGCAAAGTCCGAAGTTTAACAAACTTTGCTTTTGTTAATGGCTTAGTAAAAATATAAGCAATTTTATAATCTGTCTTGCAATAAATAAGAGACACCACTTTATCCTATATCCACTGTCTGAGGTAGTGCGCATGAAGCTCAACATGCTTTATCTTACTGTGTAACCGGGTTATGAGCCACTTGTATTGCACTTTGATTGTAACAATACACTGTAGTGGAATTTATGTGAGGGAATCTAAGCTCACTCATCGGGGTGCTAATCCATATTGCCTCAGTTCCAGCATTCACTGCTTTGTATTTAGCTTCAACGGTAGATAAAGAAACAAATTTTTCTATCTTTACACGACTAAACAATTGGACTAGATCCAAGATGAAACACATATCCAGAAGTTTACTTCCGGTCTTCCATATCACCAACCCAATCAGACTCTGTGTATTTGACCCATTGATTTGAATGTATGCTCAAATACTTAATGCCAAGCTGATATGTGCCTTTAATATACTAAACAATCCTCTTTGCGGCCGTCTATAAGGGGCTCTTCTTTGGATCTTGCATGAACCTAGAGACAGAACTAACAACAAAGACAATATCAGGTCTACTATGAGTTAAATAAATAAGACTGCCAACAAGTTACCTGTACATAGTAGCATCGATCTTCGGAGAATCACAATCCTTAGTCAATTTCACTCTAGACTGAAAAGGAGTAGAACAAGGCTTACAATCTTCCATAGAAAGCCATATTGTTAGTTGATTCTCCATCAAAACTTTGACTAGGAGTTAATTCAACAACCCTACTTGAGTCGGGAGTTGCTCTAGTCATTTCAAAGATCGCGCTAGCCGATTCCGAAATCTGCAGACTTTCAACTTAATCAGAACTCAAAACATCATAAGAGGATGTTAACAAAGTAGCACCATAAATATGCTCATTAAATAGAACTTCTTTTCCACTGATCACTTCTTTTTTGATTGGATCAAAAAATATGTAGGCTTTTTATTATTCGTAATAACCCACCATGATGCAAGAATGACTCTTGGGGTATAACTTCTTCCGCTTGTCATTTGGAATATGAACCCAAGCTATGCATCCAAAGGTTCTGAGATGTCTGACTAATGGTTTCCTTCCACTCCATTTTGAAAGAGGAGTAACATCCCATATTGTGCGAGTCGGAACCCTGTTCAGAAGAGAATTTTAGCAATAAAGATTTCAATGAAACGACGATAATATCCTGCATGCCCTAATAAACTATGGACATATTTCTGAGTTGTGGGAATTGGGAGCTTTTCAATTACCTCTATCTTGGCTGGGTTTACCTTGATACTTGTAAGAGAGATATGATGTCCAAGAACAATCCCTTCTATTAGCAACATATGACACTTCTCATTACTGAGAGAAAGGTTTGTTTCTTGACTTCTTGTGAGAACCTTCTCAAGGTTATCCATTGCTTATTCTAAAGTATTGCCATACACAGTCAAATCATCCATATATACCTCAACATAATCATGGATCAAATCAGAAAAGAGGAACTTACTGTACGGACTACAGCTAGTCTTTATGGCTAGTAGTGTATGGCTTTCACTCGGCTTAAACTATAAGTATAAAGTGCTAGTAGTGTACAGCTTAAGGCAAGTCTCTATGGAACCTACACTACAGACTACAGTTAGTACTAAAGCAAGTGTCTCTTAAGGCTAGTACTTACACTACAGCTTTACTATATGGACCTCATGGCTAGTACTAAGGCTAGTGTCTATGGTGCTAGTACTTATTGCATATGGAGCTTACTAAGGCTAGTAGTACTTATTACCTTAAAGTCTATATGGCTAGTACTAAGGCAAGTAGTACCTTACCCTATGGAACTTAAGGCTATACCTTATGAATTCTTATTTATACCCACTAGGAAGGGTACCCACTTGACCTATTATTATTGTTCTCGCTGAGGAGCCAATACGATTCATCAATTAGAACCTGCCTTTCAGTTAATGCCTGCTACCCACCTGAAGAAATAGCACCTGCTTTACTGTATACCACTTTAATTTATTGCTTCGATGTAATAACACTTCGGAGAAAGAAAATAGGGGTGCGGTTGCTTCCCCCCTCTAACTAATGCCGCCTATAAAGGCACTTATTTATGGTGCCAACCGATGATACGTATTCTAATGGTATGAAGTCCCCCCGTGTCTTTTGTATAAAAAATATGCCCAATAAATTTATTGGTCTAACTAATAAGCCTGTGGTATGTTATAAAACTTAACTATTGATCTTCCATAGCAATAGCAGCTGTGCACTAATTATTGATCCTTATTGATCCTTATTTCACCAAACACTCATTAATAATGCATGGAATCTACGCTCATAAAACCTCCACCACCTTCTTGC
>Ga0233342_1000050_pt1 | contig 34006 bp, 26 predicted proteins | sample GEONDECOMP273_FD_180706 | JGI IMG/M metagenome (GOLD analysis project Ga0233342, IMG submission 180706) | Leaf litter microbial communities from Shasta-Trinity National Forest, California, United States - GEON-DECOMP-273 | ecosystem: Environmental > Terrestrial > Plant litter > Unclassified...
CCCTTCATCCCAATCCAATAGATAGAATGTATGTAATAGCATGGCCGGGGGATCCGGAACCGGTAACTCCAGTGGGAAAGCCGCCTCATGGTTCGATTATTTAAGTCAAACGCAGCGTGTTGAAATTAGGATCGCTTCGTAGCGAGAAAGGGGGACCACTCTTCTTTTCTTATATATTGAAGGGGCCCAAGTATTCCTCAATGACCGATAGCGTACAAGTACCGTGAGGGAAAGGTGAAAAGAACCCTAGGAAAGGGGCGGAGCTGCTCGACCATACGGGAGAGGGACTTTCCCGAGGTTAATACGGGAAGGGTCCTTGCCCTCAGAAGCGCAAGCACCGTAGGACCTTGTCATCCACAATTTCGATGACCTCAAAATCTGCAGAAGTATGCACTCCATCTAGATTCACTTCCACCCCTTTCAACTGCGGTTGGGTGGGAATAGATAAGAAAGCACGGTCATAGAATCGTGATCGATTTTTCATACACAATTGAATGGGTGAGTATACCAATTTTGGCTAGCCATTAGCTCCCAAGACTTCTTCGGCATCATGTTCACATCTAAGTTGAGACATTACATCTCGTAGTTCATACCCTGCAATTACTCACTTCAGCTGGAGTTCTCTTCCCGATCTCTTTTTCTTGTTGACCCAGAGCGCCTTCCTTCTACCTCCTACCCACCTCGAGTTCTCTAACTATTGGAAGGACTGCAAGGCGAGTTGCTGGCTCTGCCGCTGCTACTGATGCTGCACCTGGGACTGGTTATGCGGATGCTATTCAAAGCTGGGCTGCCTTGCTCATTATTCCGCTGCCACAGATGCTCAGATGCTGCTACTGGTACTGGATATGCTACTGGATCTGCTCATGTGTATACCTATGGGTAAACCGATGGTACTGGTGCTGGATCCACTTGATAGCTCCGGGATACGCCCATGCATCTGGGCCTGGGTATCGATCTCATACACGTATAAGAGGTGCTGGATAGCTGCTAACGGGAGTTGTTGTGTGGGAGATGGCCTGTCATTCAAGTTCCATTTAAGGATAGCATGGATGTTTTACGAGTATAGCTAGCTCTCAATGCTATTGATGAGGGGAGAGCTAGCTCTGCCTAGAGTTATAAGGAGGGATTGAGGGCTTTGTTCCAATGCATGAGAGTAGGTCAGTTTTAGAATCAGTCTTTGTAGGCAGGTAAGGATGCTTGTTTCAGGCTAGCAAGCTCTGGCACTTATTACCCATGCCACAGTTTCACGAAGACAGCTTTTTAGTGGACCATTTGTTCGTGTACCCCATTTGATTGTACACCATCGATTGGAAGTATTTAATACTTGGCACATCAGTTCAATGGCAAGCTATTCACCTGGACTTATTCCCTCCGACCATAAGGGAGGGACTCATGGTTAAGTTGAAGGAGTCTATCTCAGTAGGCAGGTTATACTGCTTATATTATACTATACCGGGACTATTTGCTTTGGACACAGCTTTTACGGACCTATTCTAACAAAGCGGGTTTGAGGTTTAAGCTCTTCTAACTACTAGGCTTGGTTCTGTGAGTACCTCTCTCTTCCCTTGTTTCTCTCTTCCCTTCCTTCTTCTCCCTTCCTTCTTTTTAGAATCCCCTCCGGGTTAGGACAAGCAACCCTTTATATCAGAGCAATCTCGGCTAGTTGGCAACCCTACCTACATAGGTCTAACGGATGGACGCTACCCTACACATTCAATTGCAGCAGGAGGGAATCTACCCATTCCATTAAAAGGGAGGAACTAGAACCATTCAATTTGGAGGGATTAGAACCATTCAATTGGAGCGGGAGCGAATCTACCCAATCTCATACTGGGCAAGGCTCGAGGTTCAGGGGCGACTCGCTATCGCTCAACGGACATCTCGCCCCTTTCCCCGAGGTCCAATCTGCTGAGCTAACCCCGCTGAGCTGAGAGGTAACCCTTTCGTCACATCTGCTGAGGTGTTAGGTGTACCAGCTAATTTTGACGTACAACCAAGTGCTAACCAAATGCTGTCTATCCAATCAAGAGCTAAGTGTTATCCAACTAAAGCAAGCTAACTCAGGTTGGCTAAGTTAACTCAAAAGCAACATTGGCTAAGTCGCTAAGATGACCAACTAAGTGATGTACTCGGCTAAGTGCTAGAGTAAATCCGGTTATGTGTTATGCGTATCCTGCTTTTGCTCCATCGTACTTGCCCCATGACTTGCCTTATTACTTGTTCTCGCTAGTCCCAGTTATAGCTAGTCCCAGTTGGATTGCTTGCTTTATTGGATTGAATTGGTAAGTGGCTCTATTGTAGGAATGTTGAAGCTGGTTCGGAAGGTCCGGAGGTCTTGCGCTTCTGAGGGCAAGGAATTTCTCTTTCATGACTGACTTATTCAAATCCGGTGCTGCTTCTAAGAAAAAGGTCCTGGGTTAGGAGCGAAGCCCTCCATCACTCAATCGTCCTAGGATTCCGGTCTAAAGGGAGTAAGAGTAAGAAGGGTTTCATGCCCATCCATATGGTAAAGCTATTCTGGGTGGACTTCAAGGCTGGCACACGTACCCGACCCGAGTGGTTATAAAAGAAAGCATGTGAGATTATATACGTAATAAGAGTGAATCCTCTCGAAATTCAATTATTTCTTTCCCGCTTTCGGGCCTGTTCTGTTCACTCCGTGCCTGCGATATGTTGGGCTCCATATTAAAGCACTATTTTTAGGACACCCAGGTCGGCAAGTGGTTCCGGTGTATGCGAAAGAGCTTCTGAGAGGGGCTTGTTCCTATATTAAACCCGTTGTTTGTGGGGGGTCGAGGCATTGTTTGTGGGCCACCGGGTATCAAAATTGCATTTGTCTGTAGGGAAGTCGATGAATGAGAGCCTTTAAGGTTCTTCCAAATTGTTCCATCCGCCCCTCCCTGGTCTGATCAAGCAAAAAAGACTAGCGATGCTGGTGGGGTTTGTAGTGAATGAAGAAAAGCGTTATAAATGTGATTTGAGAGCTATAAAACACGTCGTTGGCATGGGAATCCTTCCACCGTGGTCTGGAACTTTAATTTATCTTTAGGCAAGTAGATTACTGAGAGCATGTCACTTTGTTCCTGCCATCAAAGAAAGCCAGGGTGGCAACAGACGAGAGATAAGTACTTACCGCCAGACGATAGGGAAGTTCTTACCAACATATTAGAGAAGATAAGTCCTTACCGCCAGACGACGAGAGAAGGGAAGGGAGGAAGGGAAGTCCTTACCGCCAGACGACGAGAGAGGTCACCATCACACCATACTCGAGAGATAAGTTCCCCATCCATAAGAAGGTGTCAGACAAGTCCTAGATTCCGGGTCTATCAGATCTAATCCTAAGGGTGGAGTATAAATCCTATCTATTAAGAAGTGTCTTCTTCAGAAAAGTCCCTTTGCATATTCCACAGAAGGCACGGAGTGGCAAATTCCAAGAATCCAAGTCTCTTGCAGAAGCTCAATGCAATCAAAAGATCATGTGTCTCTGGACTGATGAGGGAGGTGAATAAATCAGTAATGCTTTCAAGGGGTTTATTCTTTATTATGGCATTTATTGGAAAAAGAATGTACCCTATTCTCTTTAGAGAAATGGAGTGGTTGGGCTTAAGATTAGGGCCATCATGGAAATGGCCCATTATATGCTTCATTTTCAAAGTATAAAGTTGTATTTTTGGTCAGGTTCTCCTTCCCCTCCTATGTTGGGAAAGCGACTTCGTTCCTTCCCCTGTCGGGAAAGAGCTACGCACCTTGTTGATTTCCAGTGATAAATTTAAGAAAGAAAGGAGAGTAGTATATCAATATTGAAAAGGGTTTCCTGATCTCCGATATGTTTATCTCTCGTTTTTAGGGTTCCATTATTAGAAAGAAAGAGGCACTTCTTAGTGTAAGCGAATCAGCTTAGTCCCCTTCACCTCTTCCCTTAGCTCAAGCGAAGAAGCTCTTGCCTCCTTTGAAATAGGCACTATTCCTCTCCCAGTGATTGAACCTGGCATTTCTACTTGACATGGGATTACCAACTACTCGTTTATAGTTGTTCCAAATTCCGTTCTCCTTTAGGTCTGGTCTAATTGATTGGATTGGATTAGTCCCATTTCCCAATCTATAGAGAAATGTCATGAAATGCCATTTTCGTCAATAAAAAAGAAAGAAAGAGGATAACCTGCTGTCTCTACCCAGCTGTTTCTTCACTAGAGAGTGAGTTCCGGTGCCCACTTAAGTACGTACCTACCCCGCATAGCAAGGACGTATATATGTGCGTATCACATGTGAAAACTTGGAAAAGAAATCTATGTCTTCATGTCCAATGACTCACTTACTATCGGCCTAACTCATCTCACCCAATAGGTGGTACCAACCCCTATGTGGTAGCGGAACCTCATAAAGTGCCCTACCCTACCCTATCGGTTGTGGGACCTAATCATATGTGTTCCGTACATATATAGTGGGTAAAGCTGTAATGGAACAGCATGAACAGCATGATTCTCTCCCGGTCTCGGCCAGCGGCAGCTTACACACAGTCTGGTGTCCTTTATTATTGGCGGGATCTCCCAAACACTCTACCAAACACATAGTCTGGTGTCTCATCTACGGATGTATCGTCTATGGCGGCGGGTTCCATGCTCCCGGGTATCTCTATCTCTCTCTAGCGGCGGTATTGCTCCATCCTACTAGGGAACTTTCCCCTTCCAACCTATGGAAGAAAATGAAACTGCAAGCAAGGAGTAGGAAAAGAAGAAAATGAAACGTGTAGGCCCCCAATAAGTAGATAGACCTGGGGTACATAATCTACAAGGTGCAGTGACTAATGTGGATCTACTAGAAGCTGATCGTAAATTATCAACAACGTTCCTACGGCTATATCAGTATGGGGGGCTGCGTGCTCTAACGAATGTTTTAGTAGCATGAAGGTTACTTGGCCCCGTGATACACTGCTGGTGAGCTACGGCCCAAGTGTATACTGTCCCCATACTAGTTTCTCCTCCCAGCATAAAAGTAAGTTCCCCCATTAAGATTGCCCATATCATGGGTCACCTTCGAGCTGCACATTCGAGCTGGCTTACCATACCCATTGGTCACCTTCGATACGAGCTGGGCTGGGGTAAACTCTGGGCTAGAAAACGAATGGTTAGAACGAATTGAACCAACGAATTGCTCCACAAGGGAAGGCACATTCGCTACATTCCTTGGCCTTTTTTCTCATTTGCTGGTTTTGGTATGCGCTGAACCTAAGTAAATAAAGAATTCTGTAACCTGTGGCTGCCCTACATCCGCTCGCTTGCATTGACGAAACGGCTATATCTATATCACCCTGCTTCACTGGAACCAACCCTTGTCGACTTCTACGCATTCCCCCATTCCCATTATCCCATTAACGCATTTCGTTCTATCCGTAGCACCCATTACCACCCGCATACCCACACGTAAACTTAGAACCTGTACGCGTAAGGAGGTGGAGGGTCCCGAGGGGATATAAAACATGATGGGTGAATTAGATTAGCCCTCGATGGGTACAGATTAGCTCGCGCTCGATGGGGACGCTTAGACCTTCTACAGCAGGAAGAAAGAATATGCATGCAGGATCTGGCTGAAACTCTCCTATCTATTGAGTTCAGGTTCCCACAGGCGCAAAAATAGTAGGAACAACTTATATTTAGTTTGGGGGGCATCGCATCATAATAGACACTTCGCAAGTAAAACGTATTGATCGTGTCGTTTTGTTGTACCTATATTTTCATCTATGACTTCATCATGGTTATACTTTCCATGGGATTATGGACTGATCAGAATAGGCACTACCTACCCAACGACATGCTGGAACAAGAGAACGAACTCCCAAGGTTCCCATATGGGTCCAAACTCCCGGTAACTAACTCCCCCCCATAAATAGTAGTGTGAGGATGCTGCTCTGGAACTGTTTCGAGTAGTAGAACAACGTCTATATGCAAGTAAATAAGCTCACCACTAGTATTAGTCCCCGAGTTAGTTCCAAGTAGTTCTGGCATGGGTTGTTAGTTCGCTCACAACTTATTGAGGTCATATTAACTTGCACTGTACTGCGTTATCATCCAGGGAAAGCCCTCCTGCCGGTCATTACTTCGAGTTTCAAATTCCCCCTTTTGGAGGTCCGCTCGCTCTCTTGGGTCATACACCTGGAGGATAACCCTTCTTCTTCATACCTTCGTTAGTAACCATGATAACAAGAAAGAGAAAAGTAAGCTCTTACTAGGGTAATAACACAAGCATATATGACCAATATTTTCACAATTAGAATAAGATTGCATATAATTATGGATTGAAACTTATTAGATATGCAATATATTATATTAACTATGTGACTTGAGCTAACAACTAACCTGTATAACAACTAGGAGTCCCCTCGGTGTATTAGGAGTCCCCAGAATAAACAAAACAAGTTGAACAACTCTATGTGAAGCAGGGATTGAAACTTGAACAACACGGGTTCCTGACACACACACTAATTCCTGACAACAATTACTTTCATACAACTTGGGAGTTCCACCTGTATAGTTTCTGTTTTTCTTTACCTGACAAGCATGAATTGCTCTCTTATGAAAATGGAATTGTATGGAACCTAGCCTATGTATATGCCTCATGTAGATGCTCGTTCAGTTATATATGCGAGTATTGGCTGTATGAAAAGGACCCTCCTCTGTAAAGGAGACTGGCAATGAGTGGAAATGACCTTCAAGCACTAACTAGTTGCACTGTGGCTGACTATAGCTTTTCATTCCTGCACCGACATAGGCCTATACACGTAGTATAGGTCACGTAGTATAGGTTATGGAGAACTTGGCACGAACACGTCCTTCCTGAGCAGCACGGCGGATTGAGACCTGGTGGGTCACGTATAACTCCTTCCTGGGCACTAACAACCAGTAACTGAGTATAGGGGTTGTAGAGCTGAGTGCATTTCAACCTGTCATTGAAACTTGGCATGTAGTACCGGTATTTATTGTATCGCCTCCTGGCATCAACTAGCGGACATCATCAACTAGCTCAACTATGGCTATGGCTACTCCTGCCTGGATTGAAACCTTCTTCAAGTGAGTACCGGCAAGTCTCTCTCGGCAATAAAACCCGATTATGATTGGCTCCTTCTGACTATGAGAAAAAGAAGAGCTGGGCGTAAGTGAAGCTTATTATGCCCCTGAGCTCTAGTGAAGAAGCTTCCTGTTGTTTCCTTACGCGCCCAAGGAAGTAGGACGGGAGCGCACCTTTTGCGTATACCTTTTAAGAGGTACCTTATCAATATTGATTTTGATATCCCATTCCTAGCCCCTATTTGAGGAAGAAATAAATGCTCATAGTTCACAGCCCTAGCCTGCTCCCGGTCCGGCTTCACTCGGCTTGAGTCTAAAGCCTGTCTCTAAACCAGGTGGTTCAACTTCCCTCCGGTCAGAAGCGCCCATTGTTGCAGGTGCACAAGATAAGGCCATAGTGAGCGTACGAGAAAGGTCCATTGCAGGTGTACGACGAGAAGCGTACATAGCTGCAGGCACACGTAGATATAATGCCATTGTAACATTTTTATAGCTATGACCTCGCCCCCGAAGTATGATAACCTTAAAGATTAATACCCCGAAGTATGAGAACCCATTGGAGTTTACCGAGTTTACCTTGTTGATCCATCAGCGACAAAGGCAGTTCCAGGTACGGTACCTCATAAAGATCCAAATCCTTAAGCATAGAGTTGCTCGGTTCCAACGGCATAGGTAAGGGCATAATTCAAGGCATAGTAAAAGGTATAGACAAAGCCAGAGAGGCACGCCCAATATTAGTTTTATCCATTTGCAATTAATAAAACATCTTCCACAAAGAGGACGTATATTATACCACTATCTATCACATGTCCACATCCATAGGTTGTATGTCTTACGATGACCCTTCATGTCATCAGGCATTTACATTTTACCACCTCCTATTGGTTCGTTATAAACCTCATCGTGAATGCAGTCTCACACCATATATGGCATCTCCATGTCTGTGGGTTCTTTTCAAATAAGCCACCCATCACAAACGTATGGAGTTTCTTTTGGGTGTAACACTAACAATGCCATCCCCTCAACAGTATCGTATAATACCCCCATCTCTAGTGATCACATCTTTCACTCCGATGAATACATTATAGAAGCCATGACTGCTCCTAACTACCTTGGGATAATTAATATGCGTCATCTCTCCTATTCTTACCGCAGGATGCATTCACCCCTCCTACCACCTCTGACCAATATACTGTTGAGGCCAAGGATTGAATTCCCCATGGCAATGTAGATTGGTTCAAGAATCCCATTCCTACTCCAGATGCCTTCGAGGAAGGATTGCTTGCTCGACAGTAGGAGGGCAAGGAAGGAAACATGGCTAATACTTCCCCCCACCATATATATATATCTTTTTTTTACACTAGGCGTTATCGAGAGCATACTTCTTGGAGCTGCCTGCTCTCCCGAGGAGGTCACATCTTACAAAGCACTTTTCTAATAAGATTTTTGGTCTTCACTTGGTCATATTTAGTGCCCAGACTAGATCCAGCTCTTTTTTAGCATCATATCGACCCATGGCTAGATCATCCCTTGATCGACAGAAGCAACAGCCTCTCCATCCCACTAAGGCTCCGACCATCAAAGCAGAAATATAAAAAAGCAAAAAATAGGGTTAATCTATCCAATCACATACACATCATGGGTTTATAATACTATCCCTGTGAATCTATCAAAAGTAGGGTATCTGTGTATATACAAATTTCCATTATATAAACCAGGCTTGTCCCAAGGACAATATACTAACCCCTTTCATTGATCAAGTCATTGATGAGTGCACTGGCCATGAGGTCCTCTCTTTCATAGATGTATTTTAAGGGACGGAGTTGCTCGACCAAAGGGAGAGGGTCTAACCAGATCGGGATTCGCCAACAAGATCAGTATAATACAATTTTGCCACCCCTTGGGGGACATTCACATATCACGTTATGCCCTTTGGACTCAAGAATGTGAGAGCCACCTTCCAGTGTGCCATATCCTATGTGTTCCATTACTTAGTTCACATAATTATGGCCTATCTTGACGACCTCACAACTTGCTCAAAAACTGGTTGCAACATATAAAAGACCTCCATGCCATATTCCTACGATGCAAGCAATAAAACATCTGCTTGAACCCCCTCAAGTATGTCTTTGTTTTACGGCTGGGCACCTCTTGGGATTCATTTTATCCAAGTAGGGGATCACCATTGATCCATCATCCATGAAAAGTCCAGGCTATCATTGACCTACCCCCTCCATGGACTCTACACCAATTGTAGAGCCTTTAGGACAAGGCTAACTTCTTACGTATGTTTGTCCCTCTCCCTTTGGTCGAGCAACTCCGTCCCTGATTACGCCACATTTGCCCATGGGTTCTTACATATCTAACATCTCTTAAATAAACACATCAAATTGAGACGGGATGACCAAGCCTAGTAGTCCTTAGTGCATTGAAACATGCACTCACATCTGCACCTTTGATCAGCCGCCTTAACTTTGAAAAAGACTTCATCCTTTACATATCCACCTCGGTCTTTGTCGTCGCTGGAGTGTTGGTACAACAAGGGAGGATGGTTGTAACACGTAATTTACTACGTAAGCATGAACCTATAACTACTATCATTGAACTATAACCATGATGATAAGTTAGCCTTGGTCATGGTCCATTCAATTAAAAAACCTAATCAATACATTCTGCTTCGCAAAACCAAGGTTGTGGCAAATTTGAACCCCACGCAATACATACTAGGCCAATGACTTCTCAATGGTAAGTTTACTCGTTGGGTTGGTATTCTTCAGGAATTAGACCTTTCATTTACTACACCGAAAATAAAAACAACCCTTGCCCGATGCGGACAAGCACCTACGGACCTTGCTCTCGCTAAGTTAATCATTTATATCTCGACTGGCGTAGCAAATACACCCCTCAATGACACCTTCCCCGATGAACATCTATTTATGATTTCGCCGGAGGATCCTTTTTATAGTTACATATTTCTTTTTTCATATACAGAAATGTATACATCTTTCGTGCGAAGACTATCTGTGTATATGTAATAAGGCTCCTTGTTATCTCTTCATTGGAGATACCCTTTACAGACGAGGAGTAAACACCTTTTGTTGGCGTCGTACCCTTAAACGAACACAGTAGGAACTCCTATTAGTTAGGTCGGCCAGTTATTTCATTAATTACCTTCCTGAAGAACTGCTTTAACTCAGCGAGCAATTTTAGCCAGTTGCCTAAAGCCAAATGATAGTTCTCCACCCTGATGGAAGACAGCCTCGGAACCCAGATGCATCATATTACTTGGACCCCCCAACACCATTTTTGATTTCTCAAATGCGCCTCACCATATGAATAGTGAGTGGGTTTCACCCCATTTGGCGAAGCTTTTTGGATTGACCGGACCAACCCCACAGGGCATGGCATAGCTAGTCGTCTATTGCTTGAAGGGAAGGGGAAGGCATGCATGGCTCAGCAGGGATTCTTATGCCTTGAAGTATGCCTTGAAGCTGGACCACGGGTAGGGGAATTCTTGCTGGATAAGACAAAACAGACGAGGGAGGGTATTTGTTTTAATGCCTTTTGACCCAACCCGAATTATACTCCTAACTAGACCGCTACGCGCCTCATTATTTTGTTGAGCCACTTGATACCTGAACCTTTAGTTTGATATTGGGATCTTCTTTCGAAAGCCAGGTGGGTGCCTTTTTATTAATCTTCTTTAGAACAATCACTGTTTGCCGAACGTCGTCGATAAAGGGAGGGTTTTACTTACAGACTTAGAGTTACGACCCTTATAAACAGCCCCTTTTGACTAACCAGAGCTTATAGCGTAGATTTTTTATGTGTTCGGATATAATACAGGCCCACTTTTTGAAGGAAGGGAAGGAAGGGTCAGGCCTAGACACATCCTCAAGCAAGGTACCGCTAGACTGCCCCTTACTTTTGCAGGAATAATCCACTTACATTTTCAAATTCACTCTTAGCAGTAGCATATTAACCCGCAGTTCGAAACCAAGGTCGAGATCCGGAACCTACAGGGGATTGAGATGCTGTTGATCGAGCTGATGAGCTTGATAACCCGGTTAGCCCGTACTTTTAGAGCTATACTACTAGACAAAGGTGGGAGTACCTATCCCAGGTTCATATAAGGCATAAAGAGCAAAGGCGGGGCTATCACCTTGCCTGGCATACCTACCAGTTTTAGATCCAATCGTTGGCCTTTAACCAGTAAAGAATATGCCCATATATACATTAGTTGGAGAAACAAGAGCACAGCCAGGATCAGAGACAAAGGTTCCACTTCCATGACCATACGTAAATTCGGTAGAGTTCATAGTTACAGGGCCGGGGGTACCCCATTCTGTAAAAGTGCCATAGCTGGCTTCCTGTCAAATTGCAAACCCATCAGTTGCTAGGATTGAACCATGACTTGTTAAAGCAGATCCAATTCCAGTGCTAGGTGCAGGGTTTTCTCTCGTTGGAGTGAAGATTTAGTTTGCCAGGTTACAGTTTCAGAAGGAAAAGTAAGGAGGTGGTATAAGTAATATCCAAGCCATCATCTTTGCCAGTGATAGAGAAAGCATCAGTACAAGTAATTGATCCCACAAAGTAAAGGGCAGGAGCTTATTCGGCCACAAGGGCAAAGGCAGTTGGGTTGGTATGGGCAGCACCCGCAGGGGAAGAGATAACGCTCCTATTATAATGATCTGGCCCAGTAGAAGCAACTTCAGATGTAGAAAAACTGGCATCAGTAGGGACGGAGTTGCTCGACCAAAGGGAGAGGGGATTACTGGGATGAGAAGACCATGTCTGAAATAGGAGGGCTTTCAAAATAATATTTTTACCTGTTCCCGCAAAGCTTCACCGAGCAGAAAGGAATCAAAGGAAGTCTCGGTGAGATGAAGATTGACTTGAAGCCTGATGCCAAACCTGTTAAACACAGGCCCTACCAACTAAATTCCAGAGTAAAGGAGGAAGGATAGGTAGGATAAGTAGATCCAGCAATCCAAGCATAAAACCCAGGAGCACTAAAACCAGGAGCTCCAGGATCATTCCTAGCAGCACCAGTTTCACCAGCGTATTTCCGAGCCTAAGTTCCAGGATAAGTTCCAGGATAAGTTCCAGGAGCAAAAGGTCCGTAGGTGCTTGTCCGCATCGGGCAAGGATTCTAAGCAAAATAACCAAGATAATGTCCACCAGTGGAACCAACATTTTTCCCAGCGTTCTAATTGGAACCAGAAGCATCAGCATTATTCCTAGCATCAGTTGAACATGTTCTCTCTCTCGATGATCCTAGTCCCAGACTCCACCCATTCCCGCATTAACCATTATGTTAAATATGCAGTCCCGCTTTCAGCTCACTTTGCAGCACCTGCCCACATCTGCCAATAGAGGCGTTCTAACTGAACCTTCTCACATCCCAATAATCCGTACCCATAATTCCCAATTGAAGGTAGGAGGATAAGTGGGTCCGGCGTAATTTGCAGGAGCAGTTCCCGGAGCAGCAGTACCAAGAGCAGTACCAGGAGCACAAGGATTCCCAGCATTATTCTATTATAAGCCCAAGCAGAACAACCAGGCATCACAACTAGTAGCACCACGACAAGTACTACAAGGAGGCCCAGCAGAAGAATTCTTTTTACAGGTATAATCCCCTAGATTCCTAGCAGTCGAACACGGTTATGCATTTGAAAAAGCAATTAATTAAGTACGGCGTGGCAATGGGATAAGAACTAGTATCCCCTTTCCGGAGATGAAATTGTATAGATTGATGCACAAGACTCTTCGTTTCATATCCCAGATGAGTTGTTGTTGGGTCATCTCTTGACCATCAAAAGGATATTTGGAATAAGTAAAACAGCCAGCCAATGGTCTAAAAACACTGACTCTTCAGCTCCCCATAGGCACCCTTTAGGCTATATATATTTTGTTACGAATCACGTCTTGTCCCCTTGATCGATTCGTAGTTAGACAATCAATTCGTAGTTAGACACACTTGCTTGGCCCCTCAATCAATTGTAGCTAGTCTCCTTGGTATCAAAACAGGACATGGGCATCCCTCCCCTTCACTGGGTTTGAAAGGCCCTAGGTCTCCCTCTCGAAGGTAAGTAGGAGGTTGTAATGTGACAGGGTCAGGGCACTTTGCTCACATTTTCACTTTTATACCTCATGTTATAACTCAATGTCACCATTGTTGGATCCTAGTTCCCTACCCAGACATCCAGTTCCCTCGCTAGCCTGAGGTAGTATTCTTGCTGGTACGTTGTGGTGGGAGGAAGCCTATAAGAGGCCTCTCAGATGCCTATCAGATGTGATCCTAATTGTGTCCCAGACAGCCTGTAGTTACATCTACTGTGGTTGGATCAATGTGAGGCTAGGTATTAATGAAAGGGAAGTTGCCCATATACAAATTATAGTTAGGGACCCCAGCCAGCACGGAGGAGCAATATGCCTCTCCTTTTAGTCGAGACCTCCTTCCTAAGGACCTCCGGGTCCTTCAACCGAGAAGGAATCACTAGTTAAATACTTAAGAGTAGATGGGCGCTAAACCTTTCAAACCAAAATTAAGACATCTGAATCCTATGCTGCTGCCCATCATTCAAAAAGAAGTGGAAAAGTTTATAGATGCCAAGATCATTGTGCCTTTAAGGTACTCATGGATAGACAACTGATTTTGTTTTACCTGTGTTTGGCCTCACTTTGGTCTCCCTACTAGTTTCATTTCTGATCGTGATGCTCGCTTTCTCAGAACATTATGAAAACACTTTGGGACTTGTTGGGTTTCCAACTCCAATATACCACTACCTTCCATCCTCAAATGGATGGCCAAACCGAGGTAGTGAACCGCAGTCTAGTCCATGCTCTCCGCATCCAATTTGCTAAGACTAAACAGTGGGATATCTTCATGCAATTCAACATAGCCGCGTTTTTCATTTAGAAACTTGGATCTCTCCTTTTGAAGCCTACTTTGGTTACCAGCCTTTTGCTCTATATGAATTACCCCTCACCCTACATCCTTTAGGTACTCCTAATCAGTACCATGAACAAGCCTATGTGCTTTCTTTTTACCAGACTTGAGCTCGCAAGCACACTGAAGTTTCTGAAGCTCTCAAGGCAGCCAAGCAGCATTATAAAACTCGCCATGATGCTCACTGCTCTCTTATGGTCGTTTCTCCTTGTGACAAAGTATGGTTTTACATGGAATGCGCTTCAAGACTCAGCAACATCATAAGCTTAAACCTCTCCATTACGGTCCTTATACTGTACTCCAACAGATTGGGCCTAATGCCTATCGCCTGGACTTCCCCCAGTTGCTTCTCCCCAGGGGCATCCATGATGTGGTCAATGTAAATAGTTTGAAACACCACGCTAGTAAAATCCTCTCCTCGAAGACAATGTTCCTATCACTCATCCCGCTGAGCTTTTCCTATACTTTAAGCCCCCTTTGCTAAAAGATACTTTGTTGGATACTCACACAACCGCCCCCCCTATCACAATCTACATACTTCCTACCTTGGCAGCTGACAAGGCCAAAGTCCTGCCTACGCCAAAGGGGGGGTAAGCTTTTCCTTTTTCCTTACAAGGAGGAGGTGTAACGAACAACATGTCACTAGAGGTTGAAGGGGTGTCCCTAAGTCTAGATGATTGGGAATGTGTAGTGAAGTAGATATGGTTAGAGGGTGGGTTACCTTCTTGAGGAGTAACAACTGAGATTGATGCCTAATGCATATTGACTAACCCTTGCATTGGTAAAGGGTTATGGAACTTACCGATTTAGAAGCAGGATGGGGGATCAGTTGCTTGTCCCCCTGCTTTGTTGGAGGGCTAATGGTAACACCTATGCTAGACTTCCAATGATGCACATCAGGTAAATGAGGATAGTTATGAGTATGATGACCATGTATGTTGCAAATCACACAAATAAAGTAGGTATAAGTGGAGATTGTGTAATCTACACTGCAGATACTTCAATAATCATACCCCTAGAAGCTAACTTGCAGCAGAGCAGTTATCCTACTAATGAAGCAGGGTTTAAACAGTCGATTTAGCAGTTGATTCAGTAGTTACAGTCCATGCTTATTTATATATTTATAATAACTCGTTCATAGCAGCGTGGAACGACCAAAGACAGAACGAGATCAGGAGCACAGGGGTACAAGTTCTAATTTACCGGAAAAAAGTGATCATTTCTCTAGGGACAGGTGAGCACCCCAAATATCTCATTAAACCATGTACCTATGATGGTTTATCATTAGGGGCATTAGGGGTGAGACAACAAAAAAAAAACCACCCTATGCCCTTTATTAGGGATATTTATACTGTTAGGTCGTCGATCCTGCCGTACTCAATGATATTTATGATATATCATGAAATCAGCAGGATATAAACCATGTATTTATATAGACGAGATAGAATTGTTCCTCTTTATTAGAACCAATTGATCCATCAATATAATAGGCAGGGGCATTGGTTAGAGTAATGGAGGCGGAGAATACAGGGAGAGAGAAGAGCACCATGCCGGTCACCCTGCGAGAACACAACAGGTTAAAGGCAAATAACAACAGCCTTACCCAAATTGCAATGCTTCCCATTGACTCCAAGCTGGCAGAGATCCAAATATTAATAAAGTAGCAGTGGCTGTTCCATATCCAGTTTACCTATAAGCAGTTGTATTTGACCGAGTCGGTTATTGGGGTGGCATCGCTTTACGACGATGTTTTATTTCCAAGACATTAATAGGTGCTTGCGGCTACGGAGGGAATAAAAGCACCTACTTGAGCCAAATGGCTAATTACGTAAGTAAAGGAAAGGGTTGAAAGTAAGAAGATCCAACTTGGACCTTTAGTTGGGCCGCATCAGTGACGCAATGAATACTTATAGTCATATTGAAGTCACACGTGTAAAGGAAGCACGAAGTCCGGTACCAATCCCAGTTCCGGGTGAAGTCCCAGATACAGATGCAGATTCAGTTGCCCGAGCAGATTAATATCCAGTGACTGTACACGCATCAATTCATCCATTCGTTATCCGTGCCCAGTTAGCGGGGCTACTCGCTGCCTTATCTTTTTTATTGCCTATGGTTACCACCAATAGCAGCAGAGAAAGCAGATGCAAACTTAGCCCTTGCATCTCTTACATCTATGAAACAGAACCAGGGATACCTATTTATCACATCTAGGCAACATAGAAGAAACCATTTTCATAAGCCACCATGCTTAGAAAAAGCGAACAGGGGCCCATGCCCATGTATCGCAGCTACATCATCCATACTAACTCCAGTAGGCTACTTAATCCACGTAGCTCCGTTCTACTAACTATACAGCAGGACAGCAGGAGTTGAAACGGGACGCTCTCGCGTGCTTCCCCAAGAAGACCAAGATTCGTTACCAGCAATGCATACCATGTTCCTCTTTTTGGTGTACTTAACACTGTTCCTAGAAGTAGAGCGCATTCAATGGAATTCCGTGCCTTCCCTCTCATGGTCCTCCTTATAAGCATGATTTAGACATTATTTTCGTTCGTACTTAGTCTTCCTCACAAGCGTACTTTGCCTTTATCGAAAGCGGGAAGCAAAGAGACGAGAGAGAATAAGTGACTAGTATGTGCTGCGCGCGTGATACTTGTAGCGTAGTAGGCCGTAAGTTCCGGGCTAGTAGGTTCGAAGGTTATGTCCGTACGCCATGTAGAGTAGGTAGGAACGGTCCTTAGTTTCCCTGTTGCTCCCCAATCACAATGACTTGCGCTCGAAACTACATATATAGATGTGTCCCTATCTCGTACATACAAAGGATCGTGTGAAACACTCCGACCGAACAAAGGATAATAAGGGAACACCTGCCCTGTTTTATAGTCAGCCGCCAGCAGTTTCATTGCCAGATCGATACCTAGCAGTAGATCCAGTAGCCGTTGCTGGAGCAGTTGTTGAGCAGCAACTTCACATCTCAGCACCTAACACAGCTTATTGAGTGAGGCAGCAGGTCACGCGCGGAAAAATCACTGGTTGATGGGCAATCAATGGTCACTGGTTTAAGGGTAAAGGCGAAGGTCAATGGTCCAATCATCATAGTACGATCAAGGGTAACGATCAACCAACGAATGATAGGTACGGGTTGATTGGCAAGCACTAGTCACTGGTTAAGGTACCGATAAAGGTTAGATCAATGGTCACCGGATCAATAAAAAAGATCAGGGAAACTGACTAAGTCACAGTAAAGATATCAAGTAGAAAGCCAATCTCCCCGCTATTTCCGCTATTTCCGCCCCTAAATGGATGGAGATAGAGCGGCCCTAACTAACGAAACCTACCCACGACGGGGGAAGAGGAAATAAAACCACTTGCTATCTATCTCTTTATCACCAATAGTCTATTTCTCTCTCTTTTTGAGCAAAACGAGTAATAAAATAAATAGTTGGTCGATCAAATATTTCGGCTTACGGATTGGTCCTTTTACGGGTGTATCGGTCCAAACATTAGCGGAGACACTTACTTATTCCCTCTATGACCACCTTCCTGGCAACTTTATATCCTGGCTTTGTAAGGTGCGTAGCTCTTTCCCGACAAAGGAGGGGAAGGACTTAAAAATATATTTTGCCAGTCCTCCCTCCATAGAATTGCCTTATTCATGCTCTCTCGCTATCACGAGATAAAACGTTAGAGAAAGACTACTTTGTAAAGTAAGATGTTTATGGAGTTACGTAACTTACTTCCTTGGCTTTATTCTATCTATAGTTACCGATTCTCTTTATTCTATCTCTAGTCACCGAAATAAATGAGATGAGCTCGTGAAATAACGTGCCTTATAAGAGATCCACCGTAAATTCGGAGTCTATTTAAAGAAGAGACCCTACGCAGCAAAATACCTCTCGTTTTCACTCTCGACGAGTTGGTGAATATGTCAGCCCAGTCTAGGTGTTATGCTCTCTCATTCGCTAAGGTAGGCATCATAAGTAAGTGTAGAGCTAAGTAGACTCATCAGGACCTTCAATGGTTTATAAGTAGGGAGTAGATAATGAAAATTGAACGTGTATATCAGCTAGAATATGCTATTTATGGGCGCGTAGAGGCCGGGGCCCTGGACACGCCAGTAACACTGCTTTCAGACAATCTTCCGAACAACCCACAAAGCATTCTCTAGCGTTGCAATTTCATGACTTTTGAAGTCCTTCCCCTCGACCGGTGAGGATGCCGTATTCTTATTGTATGGTTCAATGCCTTCCCTTGTTAGGTTACTGCCTGGATTTTATCTCTTTAAGCTTGCTACGGTTCGGTTCAGCTCCAACCCTTTATTTAGATACCCAGTTGGATTGCTTGCTTAGATTCCATTCTTCCCCTTCGACCTTGCCTCCTTAACTGCGTCTTTCCCAATCTTTTATTATATTAGTATATAGATATAGTTGTCTCTATCCAAAAAGATATACAAATGATGGTGGTAGCTAATGACTAAGTGGATATTAGATGAGACAGAACATCTCGTATGAACGCCTTAGCCACAGGCCCACAGGTAAATAGAATTACAGGAGTCTAACGAGACCAGTAATCCCACCATCTCCACGAAGAATGCAGCACCAAACCCATTTGTTCTCACAGGTCCACTTAGATGTTTTCCGATAGTTCCACCAATAGTTCCACCCATAGTTCCGACGATACCAACAACAGAGATGAAATAGTTCGTGAAATCAGCAATGAGATTAGGTTCTTTATTGGAAAGGTTTTGAAATCAGGTTGATCTAGCCCAGAAAAAAAGCTACTCCTTGCCCGATGCGGACAAGCACCTACGGACCTTATCTCTTTTCATTTGTTGCCAAGTCTAATAAACACAGTTAGCTAGATTGACAATAGGGCCAAGTATATTTAATTACTAGTTTAAGGTCGGTATTTTTTTTTCAGTTTATTGTTCAATTTGGTGAAGTATAATCTAAATATTAATATATAGACTTAGCTTCCTTTGCTAGAGATTCATTGTAGTAGGAGTTGTGTTGACCAAGAGTTGTGTAGAATTTGTAATTGGTTGCTTCCCCTTCCTACGTTGAGGTGAGTATTTTTATCTTCCATTTCTCTTCCTAAGATGGTTCAAGTATGAGTTAAGTATAGGATTATATAGAGAGATTATTTAGTCAAGTCCTAATATCTTATCTTCCTTGCTAGAGTTATAGATTCAAGTAGTGTTGATCTAAGCAAGAGTAATAGTATCTATGTTTAGTAATATATTCCAGGGTGGGTGAACTAATGTGATGATAAGGGATAGATGAACTAATATTCCTAAGTTCCTAAGTTATTGTTCATATTACTAATATGGTGAATCTTCCTAATATAGTGATAGATTACTTTGTATAAGGAGTTTTCTTATGAGGTAGTGAATAGTGTATTCCTTATCTAGTGTGTTTGATCTATTTATCAGTATTTATTCCTGGGAAGTGTTTATTGATGATGTATAAGTAAGGGGAGTTTAAGCTATAAAACCCCTATCAAAGCCGTGTTTGTGGTCAACCCTAAGGTGTTGGTACGTAGCCAATGTTTTCGTGGAGTTGTCCTACGGGATGGGGAATTCACGAACAAGTGTCTAAAGCGGCTCTATCCATACGTAGTGCGTGAAAGGTTTAAGCCATTCCCAGCCAGTTTATGCAATTTCATAATCATAAGTCGCAGTTGAACCAGTCGATTCAGCAGTATATCCAGCTTATCCGCCACGCACGATCTCTACACCAGCAGAACCGGTCTGCCTAAGAAGCACAAGAAGCATAAGCGTAGCAGGACAGATAATTCTTTTTAGCTTATCCATTTCATATTATCCAACTACTTGTAGTATTTGACGAAAGTGTGTTATGCCTATATGCTACGATACTCATGGAATGGGTGCCCATGAGATCACAGAATAAATTAGCCCTTCTGAGCCTAGGAGTATATGCGTGCTACCACATGCCCTTATGACCTTACTATCAGGAATTCGTTCGATGGGAAATAATAATCCATGGGAGCTCTAAATGACAACTTATTCTAATTTGAGGAACGGAGTTGCTCGACTAAAAGGAGAGGGTTTTGAATCAAATAAATTGCATTCATTATTAGGGGAGCTGAGGCATTCCACATATCATCATCGGGGAACAATAGGGCAGGGAATAGACTAACTATCCAGGGCATAGACTCTATTAGGTTGTGTCCCACCCAAGTCCCTTTTCGTTTCAATATGTGAAAGCCAATATATTTTCTTTATGTTGGGATATATATAGCCTTGGGATCATACGATATCGCATATCTACGCTTCACTTTCATTAGGTAGTTCTTAGTGCATGTGGACAGCTACTCTACAGACTACACTATCCGTAGCCGGAGCCGTATAACGATGTAGAGCCAGGTGGCCATACAAAACAAAGAGGGAGGCGGACGGATGGGAGGAAAGCAGGAGGATTGAAGAAAGCTAGGGGGAATATGTTTGAGTTGGTGGCTACGCCACTGGGCTGGGTTAGACTGGAGAGATTGAGGAAGATAGCAACACGTCGGGAGGTTGGAGCTACATGACAGGAGGCCACCAGAGCAGCACGACTGGAGGAGGATCGAGTTGAGGAGCCATTTGAAGTGAATGAAAGGCTCTCAGTCATCGACTTGCCTTATGAAACTTTCTAGTTATACACCGCGGTGGAACATTCTAAACCTATGACAACGATGGGTTCTTGTATAGGAAACACCCACTCTGAGAGACTTTGTAACATTCACCTTAACCGAACTTGTGGCCTCCAACCTGGCCTGGTAGGTAGGTGCCTGAGGAGCCTAGAAGAAATCATGTAATTACTTAACAGGCTGGTCGGGCTTTACCAAATTGAACCTTGCCCGATGCGGACAAGCACCTACGGACCTTTTATTCATTTTCTTTTTTCATCACCGCAGACTTTACCTCTTGAATAAATACCAAATCAAATTTCTATTTCCGTTGCAGATCGATCCTTTCAAAACATCTTCCGACTTGGGATAGTCATCCCTTTTCAATTCCAAGACACTATAGAGAGCTTTCTTCTAGGATTAACCTAATACTTGAGCTACTAAAGCTATTGCCCAAAACATAACCAACCAAGGTAAAGGCCCGTTTTTCAGGTGAATGCATAGCTTCATCTTTGTAAGATTTAGGATGCGACTTGGGTCTTTAATCCGGAAGTTGCTGCTCCACCCCAAAAGGTTACTTGGACTCCTTCCTTTTACTCGTCTGCATTGTCCACTCGTCTTCAATATCCATAGCCCTAGGTGCGTAAGGTCGAGGTTGGATGGTTGTTGAAGAATGGGAAGACGGTCCATTTTGGTGGCTAATCTTCGGGGAAGCTTGTTGGGGTTCCTGAAGAGGAGGCCAATCTTGATGAGGAATCGGATCAAGGGAGGGCAGGGGAATAAAAGTGGGACTAATCTCTTATAGGGGGTTTACTGCTCCTATAGTGGATCCAATGGGGAATCAACAGGGGGAATAATCCCACATACGATCTCGCATATCTACGGCACCAAAACAACAAGTTGAATCCATGCTTTTTTTTGTTGGGACATAAAAAAATTATATTTGGATTTTTGTGCCCCCGTCCAGAAGGAGCCAATCATAATCGGGTTTCGAAGACAAGCATTGAAAAAGCCATCTCTACTGGTGACTTAACAAACATATACCCATTTGGCTATGTTTTATCGCCAGACAATATTTATCTTTATCATACACCAATTAGAACATTGCTGATAGTCCCTTGGCATATAGTCCTAGTACAAATATGAAGTATACGTGAAGCCATATATAATATATTCAATAACCAGTCTTTAAATCAAAAGAGGTATTGAGCGCGCCAATTTGCCTTCCTACCGAAAGAATAGGGCCTTAGTGATAGGGCCTTAGTGATGGAGTTGTTTTTATATTATATATATAATATATTCTCAATTCATTTATTTCCTCTCCCTTTGGTCGAGCGGCCTTACGGCTCCTCATTTAATTATAAGTAACTTTTGATAAGCTTTATATCTGATTTAAGAGGAACGATTTCCTTGGTTTATCAAGGCCAATCAGGCCCTTCCTAGAGCCTCAAGGAAATAAAGGCCTTACTCCTTTCCGAGACCACCCCCTTGTATCCCTTACAGCTAGCTCCCGGACCATACCCTATCAGATAAGACGACTACTTTTAAGCAGAGACTAAACTCCAGCATGTGGCTTTGGCTTCTTATCCATCATAAAGTGGAGTGACCTCATCTTATCCATGTTCGCTTTTTTATCATATCAATCTAATAGAATTCTATATTTGCCAGCTATCCTTTCTTCATGCACCACCAGCTCGTCAGCTTTCCAGCCCTCATTAATTGTTCATCTTATTTCTTTCTCTATCCATATATTCCTTCTAACACTGAGGAATCTACATATTTGGACAACCATAATCACAGTCCTCTTAATAACATTCTTCCGAATTACACTCTTCATGTTAGATATCGTCATGCTACTATGTAATTATGTTCATCATGGTAATGATATAGCTTCTTTTCATATGCCTGCTGATATGCCTGATATAAGGCACTGGAGTAGAGTGAGGAAAGATCGATAACCCAAGCAGCGGTGAATACCAATCTGGACACGAGCAGCCAGCAATCGTAAAAGTACGGCAATCGTTATTCAGACCAATCCGGAAACGAGAAATCATTAAGGTCCGGAGGACTTGTCCTTTTGAGGGCAAGGGATAATGAATAATCCAGACGCCGCAGGGGAAACGATTCCAGACAATAAGAGAAGAGGAAATCAGGCAGATAGTAGAAAAAAAAGACCCAGCCCAGTAGGAACGAACGATTCAATATATTGACGTATTAGGTATAGTGCCAAACTTCTTATTCCCACCCAACCCAGATTCGAAGATCACCTCCTATGATTTAGATGTCTGACTTCACTCCTTTTCTCCCAAGCAAGCCACATCCATCCAGAACACCCGGGCCGTAGACCCACTTGGCTTGGCCCCGCCCGATCTTGGGCAGTCTCCTCTCATAAGAATAAGCAAGAAAACCGATTTATAGAAGAGAATAGGACTCGACCGACCTCTTCAGCCAGCTTTTGTTCCTTCCTTTATATTTATGTCCTCTCGTTGAGGCAATTAAATAAAGGACCCGGAGGTCCGGAGGGCTTGTCCTTTTGAGGGCAAGGACCATTCTGACCTGTGTTAAAGCTCTTCTCAGCAACTTTTACAGCAGATATATGTTGTGAATTGTAACTATATGTGTTTCTATGTTTAGTTTCTTTCTTAACTTGATGATCATCTGAACGTTCAATATCTTGTGGTATAGTGTGGTGTGTCATGGTTATCTTGTTATAGTCATGGAAGTTTCAGTTAGAACAGATCTGAAGTTCAAGTTATGGATGAATTGAAGGACGTCTTAATCAGACTATCTATCATCTGACCCTCGGGTTTGTAAAGTAATTCACATTGTTGTGGTTTATATTCCAGGCTTCTTATTTATGGCTTATTCTCAAGTTTCTATTGGAGTCAAGCTTCATGGGTCTTTCTCTACTGATTGGTCCCATATTTGGCTGCCATATAAAGGTAGGAACAATAAAATCAGAGTTGAAAGTGAGCCTCATATGATAAACATGTAGTGACTTAATTGAATGCACCTAATGAGTCTGTGAATTTTGCTAATTCTGTATGTACTTGGTAATCCTTTTTTAGAAACTTATTGAAGTTGCTATGTCGCTCAAAGCTAATTGGTTCCATTAGACAAAAAGTATGAACTCCTTAATGATAGGACTTATGTTAATGATTGTAATATATTAGGATTAGTTAGTTGTAATTTCACTAACCATGGTAAGTAGGCAAGACATCAACAGCAGCAATCTTTCAATAAGCGGGTAGGCTCTGATGGGCATCAGCTTAGCTGTGTCCTATTGGTTCGCTGTAAGGACATGGGGCTTATCGGTTAACTATGGGTATAAATCTATTATATATTCAGCTCCTACACTCCACTTCGGGCTATCTGTGAACTGGGGCTTCTTTCTTTTGGTTTACTGCGTTAAGTTCCACTGGGCTTTTGGTTCAACTGCTGGTTCCACTTATGCCGCTGGAACTGTTCCTGGAACTGAGACTGGGAATCCCGTTTCAACTTATCATTGGAATTATGCTAAGCCTATTCCTGCTTGTGCTTGTTCTGATTGGCCTGCTGGGGATGCTATTGTAAATATACTGGGAAGGCTGCTTGGAATGATACTGGAACTGCTAAAGATTACGCTGGAACCGCTGGTTGTAGTAGTGCTCTTGGGAATGATGGGAATTATGCTAATGAAATTGCTGATGGAAATTATGTTAGTGAAACTGCTGCTGCCTCTAATAAGGCTCCTTCAACTGCTTGCTCTTGGGAATGAAGTTGGTTCAACTTATGCTTCTTCTTTGAATGATCCTGGGAATTCTGCTGGAAAAACTGGTCCTCCTTGCCCGATGCGGACAAGCACCTACGGACCTTTTGCTGCCAGGAATTCTGAAGATAATATGTGAATTCTCAGGTTCAACTTGTAGTGCTTATGGTACTGCTGATAGAAAGAATTCTATTTTCACTGGTGTTGGAACGAACTACTTCCGGTTCCGCTGGTCATTTTGCTGCCGGGACTGATGCTGGGATTGCTCCTTCTACTGATGTGGTTCAACTCCCGAGGATGCTCTGGAAACTGCTTTTGGAAATGCTCTGGCAAATGAGGCCGGGAATGCTGATACGGCTACTTCAACAGCTTATGGAAATGCCGATCTTAACGCTGCTTCAACTGCTGCTAGAGATGCTACTGAAAATGCTATTTATAATGATGCTTATTGTGCTGGGACTCTTTTTGCTTCTCTTGAGAATCCTTCAATTGATGTTCGTTCAACTGGTTATGCTGGGATTGATGATTGGATTGCTCCTTCTACTTGTGATGCTTGGGCTGCTGGTAATGCTCTGGAACTGTTGGTTGTGATGCTGGAAAGAATGATGGGGCTGGGAATAAAGCTGATTCAATTGCTGATTCAAATGCTAATTCAAATGCTGTCAGAAACTAATAAGTATCGCTCAATCATTTACTATAAGCAAGTCACTTACGTTGGACCGCCCCTATCCTCTCTGCCGATGGGGTAAATTCCTTATTCACTAACCGGTGCCAATCACTCCCGTTGTACCGCCGCTCTAAGAATACTGGCTATAAATTGAATAAATAACACTCTATGTTTGGCAGCGGCAGTAAGACCTCCTATTTGTAGGCGGTAAGTGTTTCTTATCGGGCTAATCTCAATGGGGCTAACAAAGTCAATGGTTCAAAATAAGGTAATTGGGCTCAAGAAGTGAATAGGGCTTAATGTAATAAGGCTCACCAAGGGCCTTGGGCTATCGGACTGGGCTCGCTCACCAAGGGACTGGGACTATTGGGATCGGTAGTAATTGGTTCCAAACTAGGTAATGGGTAGTAATTGAATTGGCATCTAAAGAACCAAGGCAAAAACCCTCCCTATTCTTCTGTCTATTCTTGTTTCTGACTGACTAGCGTATGACCCTGCCCATGGAGTAGGCCGCTGCCCCTGCTGCTGCCCTTGCCCCATTTCGTCCTTTCTCATTGAGTAGCCCCTGCCCGTGCTCTGTGGATTAAGCCCCTACTTGTGAGTAACCTCTGCGGAATAGATTCAACTAGGCCCCTTGGGTAGCTCTATGTGTTGCTGTAGTAACTATGTTTCCGCGTATCATTCAGTGACCTGATCGTTTGGTGACCTGAAGTAGTTACATCGCGCAGGTTTTTTTGTACTACTTCTGTTCTCTCCTCTTCACAACTTCTTTATCTCGGCATGGTAAAATACAAGTAGTCCCGGCAAGTACAATATATATATATATATATATATCATAGTAATCGCTGTAAGTCTAGGGTAAGCATAGGGCTTGCACCGAGCTATATATATAAATAAGAATGAAAGGGTAATGAATGTAAATAGAAGTGAATGCTTTAATGTGATATATAGTATAATGCTATACTGGGGCACAACTTGAGCCATTGTAAATTCTATGTAAGTAAGAATAATAGCGTAGATAATATGGGGATATTTATAAATACGCGTATAGTGTAAGCCTAGTACCTGTGTATCCCTGTCGTCGCTATCGGGATAATTCATGATCACGGTTATTGAGGTATCGTTCCTAATGCGGGGCGTATGATCGAGGGCGTTTATAAGGATAACCACTTGCATTCTGGGTATAAACAAACTACTCGGCTTCTAATATAGGTATAACAAGCATCTGCTGAAAGTAAATCAATCTCTATCCGCTGGTATCAGGTTCGGATGATTTCCGTAATATATTATGTATACGTCCGAAAGATACAAGGTAAAATAAGGTAAGGTAAACGGGCGAGATCCCCCCAGAAAAGAGCCAGGGGAGGGGGCTTTTATTTAGACTTAATGATTCTTATTGAAATACATTCGTGCATTATAGAGGTAAGCAACCCAAATGCATGTATTTAAGTCGTGGTTCATTCTTATTCGTGGGGTTTCCGGAGAGCAGAGTTGTTTGGTGCGTTACCTTCATCCTTCCCGGTGTGTTCGTTTTTTCCGGGTGGACGTGGCGTGTTGAGGGCAAGGTTATAAGCTTCTATCCAGTTGAAGCGGAGTTAATCGCCGGGGGAACATGTCTGTAGCGGGCAACCATCAAGGGAGAAGAGAAGTGTATGTCCAGCAGTCTTATAGAGGGTCCCGAGGTTGTAGGATCGAGTAGTAGTTGTAGGGTAAAGGGTATGGCTAATAACCTAGCATTGGTACATGAGATCATATTGTATTGGCCCGTGAGCTGTGAATGCTGGGGAGTGCTATGGGTGGTTCCCAATTTTCACCACTCTCTTGTAATATGTGGGCTGGTGCGGCTTAAACAGAAAGCGCACAGAAGGCGTACTGGGTCATTTTCTGGTAAGAAGGGTCAGTCAGGTTGCGTTAAATACGTAAATATCCAAAAACGAGTTCATTAACTTATCAGATGGCATAGTAATTAATATCGTGATCGGTTCCGAAACGGAAAAGACGTGCTCCTTCAAGAACCTAACGCACAATAAGCAATCTCCAAAACATCCTCCAAGAAGGTGTCGAAACAAGGCATTGAAGGATTGCATGATCGAGTAGCGGGATATAGTGGAAAAAAAGAAGCGTTGACATCTTTGCCTCCTGGGATTGAAACCCGGCGATCAGCTATGTTTGGCTATCCCACATAAAAACGTGTTCAAAGGGGTATATGTTATAAGTAATAAAATACATTTCATTGTTCCGATGAGTCTTTTTGTCCGCCCAAAAAGAGCAATTGTATTATAAAAGAATGTATAATAAGGCTGTTTGGTCAATCAGGTACCCTATCCAAGTATCCATCCCACTTAGCTCGAGTATCCAAGTTGAGTAATAAGCTCATCCGAGTAATCCGAGCAGCCAAACCGAGCCCGGGAGCCCATCCCAGTGTAAGGCGCGTGATCCCAAAACAGGTGCATAGTAAGTAATGCATTATAAATAAAAATGACAACTCCTGCTTGCTCGATAATGGTAAGTGAATTCTAGTTATAGTTCGAAGGCTAAAGGGTCTAGGAGGGGTGTGGGGTTCCCAATTGATAGGGAATTTCATGAAATGCAAAATTTGAATAATAAAAAAAGCGCTTATCATATCCGCTTTTATTTATCTATTCCCACCCAGCCCTAAAGGAACGAAGTCGCTTGTCCGCATCGGGCAAGGTGGTGACCCGAAATCAACTAAGAAAGGAGGCCATTGCCGTTCCAACGAATAGGTTATACGGGCTTCTCTCGCTTGCTGGCTGGAAACATGTTGAAAAAGAAGGCCTAGCTGGGCGGCTTACTAGTGGGCTGGGATGAATGAGATCGCTGGCAATTCAATCGCTGGCTGATCTTCTCTCGCTTGCTGGCTAGTGGTGCTTAGTTGAAGTGATCGCTACACCATCCTACTTTATTTCCTTCCTCCTTCCTAGCCTTCCCTCCCTTCCCATCTAAGCTTCCCCTGCTTGCTGTCTCCTGAATAGTGTTCCTGGGCTCTCATTCTTCTCTCCCTCTCTATGACATTATCGCACCATCTGGCTGGCTTCAGCGGCACGCACACTCTTTCCTTCTCCGCTGATGAATAATGTTTCCATTCATTTGAATCAAGTTGGTACTTAATTCAGGGATATAAGGCGGGGAGATAAGGCGCTGCTGGTAATTATTTATATATATATAATTACGCTTCATGCCTTTGCTTGGAGTAACCATGTTCACCATCATGATTCCTAGCATAAGCTCTAGGTGGGTGGTAACATCACTCCATAAACGTACGGGCGAAGGGAGTAGTAAATAAAAGGTAAGTTGGATCCTGCCGGTATAAGTATCTAGCTGTCCCCACTAAGTTATTCATAAAGGCAAATGAGATAGGTCTAACAGGTGCTATTCAGATAGTTTGTAACACTGAAGTGAAGGTTGTATGTCATCCCATCCCCGTAACTAGCTGTACTTCCTAAGCGATTCATAAAAGTGATATAGGGCTAAAATGTATAGCTTTAAAGAGGGATAGGTAGTAAGTAAAGAAACACTTAAGTAAGTTCAAGGTGAGGGACGAAGTGATCCGGTCCTGCTGATAAGGGGCTGATAAGGGTTGTTCATAGCTGTGCCCATGAAGCGATTCAATAAAGGTGAGGGCAAAAGTTTGAGTTCTAGCAGGTGGGTGTTGTGGGTAACAAAAAAAGGTAAGGTAAGGGCTTTTCTTCTCATAGTGCCATCCCCTACTGCTGATATGCCTTCCTAGCTTCATCCAATGGGTGAGGGAAAACTTCCTCCATGCTCCTAAGGTGAAGTAAGTAAGAAAGGTAAAAGTAAGGTTGTGGTTTAATGCCATCCAATTCCAATCCCGGTTCTTTCTATAGTGGGTCCCTCCTAAAGTATTCAAGTCCAGCCAGGGCTAACAGGTCTAGGTAATATGGTAGGTAACTACTATCAGGTGTAGGCAGTAAATAAAAGTAAGGTAGGTCTCCGCAGTGGATTCTAATTCCTTAATTGTATCGTATCGGCTCGGCCAGACCAGAAGGTGATACGTGGTACCCGGAATCATAAATAAGGCAAAAGGCAGTAAGTAAGTAAAGTATTGGATGCTTGTAAGTAAAGTGTTATGCCCCGTAGCTTCTTCCTAAGATTCATGAGGCGAGTGTTTTTTAGAAAAGGCATCTCCTGGCTGTCTGGGCATCATATCCTCTCAATGTCTCTCGTCCCCATCCAACTGCTCTGATGGACCATAATCCAAGTCATCCGGCAGTTCGACGATATAAGCTAAAGGTCAACCCTTTCAACTACTTTCAACTAATATACCATCCCGCAGCATGGGAAGCTCCGACAAGTCCTCAACTCAACTAATCAACAAGAAATCCGGTTCTTATAAGAGAAGGGTTAATAGCATGCCATACGTATCAAAGTCTTCCTGACTAAAGAAAGTGGTTAGTAAGGTGCGTAGCGCTTGTCCTTCCGAGGGCAAGGGACGGCACTTAACTAAGTAGGGTGATATAATGAAGTGAAAGAGAATTGGTGGGTGCCCAGCCGTAAAGAGAAGTTTGTAGCAGTACTGGACCGACCCGCTAAGCAATGAATTAAGTAAGTATAGTTGAACAGGTGTCTAGGTGTTAAGGTGGGTAACAAGAAGGTGGAGGCATTAAAAAAGAGATGATTGAGTAACAAAAACTTAGCTGTATGGCATTTTAAAAAAGGATATATGGCTCGGTCTGGGGTCCTTGCATTTTTCATTAGGCAAATAGCTGATTTCCAGCATTCGGAAAGAGGGCTCGACTAAAGGGAGAGGCGTTACAACTGATTAGTCTTCTCGAGAGAGGCATTACAAAAGACCCATCTGACAAATAGAATGTGCTGCTTCCCGGGTTCAGTGACCAGAGATTTACGCAAAGGGTGTATCAATAGAGAGGTTTATGATCTATGCTTGCCGGGTTCTTAAGCTTGCCTACTTGGTGCTGGTGATTGTTGATCAATAATGCTTGCTTCCATGAAGTAAGGGTAAAGCTTCTGGAATTGGAATTTTGAATGCTCCTGGAACCCCTGCTCCCGCTGCTCGTACTGCTTCAGCTTAAATAGATATATATTATATATATACAATGCTACTGGTGGTGCTACTGCTGGATCTACTTTATTTCCCGCTGCTAGGCCATTCCTATGCTTATAGTGCTGCTCCTCTTTAGATCTCAATCTGCTGTTGGATATGGGTCTGGATCTCTTCCCGTGGGTCCTGCTGCTGGTGCTTGAAAAATTGCTGCTATTGGTGCTGCTACGTGTACTAATGCTACCTTTGCTTATGCTGCACATAGCTCTGTCTTTACGGCTTTTTCTTTTTGGTGGCTTAGCTTATATGGCTTTATGATGGTTTTGCTGGGGCTAGTTCTGCTGGATCTGCCTTGATTGGGCCTTCTTTGCTTTGATGGTACGGAGGAACGAAGTGAGAAGAGCTTTTCTGTCAAGTCGATCTCGATGACCGAAAGCATACAAGATTGAAACCCCCCTCAATTCTAGGTCCTTACTTTTCCATTCAATTCAATTCTATCAATTTAGTTTACATGACCATTGCATCCGTGCACTAGACTACATCAGGCCTGTGTTGGAAACCTTCTGCAGACCCTGATACTTTCATAGAGCCAACAACATGGTTCTGTTGCTTCTGTTGCCAGGACCTTAACCAATGAGGAGTAATAGAGATGCGGTGGAGGCTTAAATTAAAGATTGGCCGAAAGAAAGAATTCATGAGTTCGCCTGTAAAGAAAGTGCCTATGTAGGAGAGGATGTCGAAATATTTAAGGATAGACATCTATTTAAGTGTCTATATTCTATGAGAGTGGGATTATCGGTCAACTTGCACGAATCACTAGAAAGGCTCATAGAGAAGCAGTGGTGTTGGATTCTATAGTCAAGAGTTGAGTGGACCACAAAGAACCTGTTAAAGATCTAGCAGTATGACCACGAAGTTTACCAAGTTTTTTATTTAGAGTATAAAGGTCCTACGGTGCTTGTCCGCATCGGGCAAGGGTATTGGGTGAAGAGAAACCAGTAGATTCTTAACTTGCAGCAGACCAATTCTTTTCTGCGGACAAGGTCAAAATATCGATGTGACTTCAAAACCCCCTTAATTTTAACAGTTCTACATCATATTTTAATTAAGCCAACTCTCAGCACATCATCATCAGCACTCATATAGCACTACATTTGGGCAAGTTCCACCAAATGCGAATAGAGTACGTGAAAACTTAGATGTTACATGAAAACTTAGATGTTACATAAAAAAGGATTTTTTTATTTACAGGCTTACTCCTAACAATCTCTGGAAAATAACTAGCGCACCACAAAGCAAAACTAGGTCCGGTTAATGGCCAGGTATATATATATATGCGGTGTATAAGTGCAGATTAGTGCTAAGCTAATTATAGAACTCTAATTTATCTGGTGCCAGGTAAACCCGTGACGAGATCGTATATCTATGTCTTTAGCAAACTTGGCCTAGACAATAAGATATGAATACATCATATGTTAAGCGGAAGTGTAGGCCTGGATGCGAAAGAAAACCATAGATAAAACTAGAGATAGAGTAGCTTTTTAAAAAGAATTTCCATTTGAGATCTCAAATGTCTTTAGATTCATTGAACCCATCAAAAGTCTATTTTGAATCGGGCGTGAAATGAGGAGAGGTCTTAGAGTAGTTCCGACGGCTCTCGACTCTTGCCGGGTGAGATTCTTCTTTCTAAATTCAGAAAAGAAAACATCTTGATTATTATAGCAACGTTGTATATGAACATGTATCTATTAGTCCAAGTGTCAACATAGACATGGAAACATTGTATCATAATAATATATTAAGTCTGCTAGTGAGAGTTATCTCGGCTAGTCTTATTTCCAATCACACTTTCTTTGGTCCCACGAGCCCGAGACTAGGTATTTGGGCCCAGCTTAACCAGACAGGTATTACAGCAATAACAACTTCTCTATGGCAACATCAGATAGTAATAATTCTCTTTGCCGATAGCGTACATGAATATGAACACTTAGAAATGCCAATATCGTAGATTAACGCGCAGCAGAGCATCAACTAACTAGCCCGAACTAAGATAACAGCACCACTCCGGGCAGCAAGTTCAACCAACGCCTCTATGGCCATATCATAAAAGAAAGAAATCATCTAGTATCTCTGTTGGGTGGATATGCAGATCCAAGTGTAGACAAACGTATCGATGCGAGCTCATATAGTATAGTAAGAGGTTGCAGTAGTAGATTATTAAGTAGCTAGGGCGGGTGCACTTAAATAAAACTAGCACAATCGTCACCTTACCTGCCTGCATGAAGACGAATGAGAAGGTTTGGGATATCCAACTAAACATCTTGCCTGGTAGAATTCTATGTTATAGAGATCTAGAAAGTGAAACGTTCTATATGGAGGGCAATAACACATGTTAAGAACGCAGATAGTATATATGCTTGTTTATACTTACCCCAATAACTAACTAAGGGTATTTTTGCCACTCCCTCCCAAAAGTGTAATTGGAAGCGCCACTACCTGTCAAAATTGGCTTTCCCCCACCCGGTCCCTTGTGTAAGTTGACCCTCGTCTCATCCGATCCAGCAAGAAGTAAGAACACCTTCTATGCCCTCAAGCAATTGATAATGAATAGCAAGAGGTTAAACGGTTTACCATACCGCATCGTGTTATCGTCATCATATAAAGAAAGGTAAATCAGCAAGTTTAGAAGGGATAATAAGAAAGAGGGGCATAAGATAAGAAGCAACGAGCGAGATCAATGAAGACTGGTGATGGCACGAATGAAAAGCAAATAAATTACTACACGATATAACCCACAATTAATGCATGTGTTTGGAACTAACGATAGCTACTGGGGGGGAACGAAACAAACAGAAAGATCCGAAGGAAGGTCGGCCGCCATCGAGTTATTTAATTACCATTTGAACCTTCCTTCTCTGCATCGTCGATGATTGAACTATGTTAGGGTCAGGATGACGTGAGGGTCAGTATCGAGCTGTATATCCCTCCAATTTGTTCCCCGACTGTATTTTTCACTTCCAAATAGATTACTGGATATTAAACTGAGGATAGGTCATGCGTGGCCAGGGGAAGCCATCCTAGTATAGTAATAACAGCCGCCCTCCGTACCCTGTAGTCCTTCCGGCTATATCGTAGCACTAGGGGAGCACCAGGCAAGAATATTCTCGTTTGGAAACCTCCTACCTTGACCGGTCTTTCATTAGTTTTTGAATTAGTTTAGGAAGACACCCATTATCTATCAGTTTTATGACCATCAAGCGATCTTTCCATTGGTTTATAAATAAGTATATTGGTGGTTTCATTATTTTTGTAGCCATAGTTCCTTTTTACAAGCGATGATAGGTAAACTTGCCTTTACATTCTAGTTAATTAGGCCATAGGTAGGTGGGTCCGAGGTTCATTTCAACTACCCCCCCGTTGAAGATAGAGAGAAAACCATCCACCAATACAATAGCGGGCGAGACCATGGAAATAGCGGTAAAATATTAACTGAAGTAGCGCCATGCAGCACTATCCCGATCACTATGATGGGGCCTATCTATTGACCTACAAGGCCATCCACCAGTTGAAGATTGGGTAAGTGAGTATGATATCAGGCGTGGCCTTTATTTAATTGGGGGCTTGCCTGGGGAAACTCCGAAAAGAATATAGAGTACAAATCAGATTCAAGAAAGGTGCATAGCTCTTTCCCGACAAAGGAGGGGAAGGAAGGACAGGGTCAGGAGACATTTCCATAAACTGAACTTGACGCCCAGTCTGGTTAGTAAAATTCCCACTGTAATAAAGGTGCGTAGCTCTTTCCCGACAAAGGAGGGGAAGGACTGCCAGGAATAAATAAGGAAGGGATAACCTCGACCTATTACCAGACAAACCAGCCCATCCATAAAAACGAGCAAGGGAAGGTAGTTGA
>Ga0233342_1000051_pt1 | contig 33660 bp, 24 predicted proteins | sample GEONDECOMP273_FD_180706 | JGI IMG/M metagenome (GOLD analysis project Ga0233342, IMG submission 180706) | Leaf litter microbial communities from Shasta-Trinity National Forest, California, United States - GEON-DECOMP-273 | ecosystem: Environmental > Terrestrial > Plant litter > Unclassified...
GAAGAATACTAGATTTGGTATTCGTTGTTTTCACAGTCATTATTTATATATGTAATTACGCTTTTTACTTTGTCGTTGGTCCCATTTCTTTATGGGAAGGTCGAAGAATAAGTCTTTAAATAGACTATGAATTGACATGGCAGGAGAGCTAAGGCAAAGTAGTTCTGTGCTTTCACCCGGATAGGCACATCGAACCACCAGTAAAGGATAAATAAAGAAAAGCCCGCTTAGCAACCAGCTTAGTAACCAGCCAACTGATACCTCGCTAGACCAAGCAAGCAAAACCAAAAGCAACAAATCTCGTTGTTTCAAATCCAAATCCATATCGAGATCGAGAGCTGCGAGGGGAACGGTACGAGAAGTTCTCATATAGAGGACCATATTAGTGAACCCTAGTGGATATAGGTGAAACCAAAAGTTACTGCCCTAACGGGGATGGTGTCCTCAACGGGCGGGGATACTACCTACAGCTTGTTAAACCTTTCGAACCTACCTATAGAAAGGGAGTCGAACCTTACCCAACCCAGAAGGTAGCACCCAACCCAGGCGGGTTCTAAACCATATAGAAGATATGACTTGTTTTATGACTTGATAGTAAATCCATTCACGTTTGGAAATCCAATCCATCCATTCCGAGAAAATAAAACATCCAAATCCAATCCGAGGAAATCCATCCATTCAATCGATTCTCTTTGGGCTGGGGAAATACAATCTCTGTAAGTAGAATCCCGGTCTATTCACAATTGGGGCGACTAATCCATTCCAGGGAGGTTATCCCCGCCAGTAGGGCGGTACTTCAGCGGTACGGGAAGAAACTGGTGGATAGACTTTCCTTGCCCTCCTAACCTCGAGCAAGCCATCCTTCCTCAATGAGTGAAAAATCAGAAATGAGTGAAAAATCAGAAATGAGTGAAAAAGAATATCGCCGAGGTTAAATAGGAAAAAGATAATGTTCTTTAATTAAGGTGATCCTTGAGGTGATTTAGGCCTCTATTTCATGTTATTTCATCCTTTACAATTAGCCCTGGTAAGTCATGAGGAAAGGCGGCATTAAACACCCGGGAAGTCATGAGGGAAGTACTCCAACTTATAAGCCCCCAACTAGGTCGGCAAGCCTCGTCGACTGAAAACTAACAGCCCTAACCCAACAGTCAGGCTTCGCCTTCCACTACTACTACTAGGTAAGGCTTTGTCCTTGTCCCTGCGACTGAAACTCCTTACCTAACCTTTGCTCCCTCTACTTTCTTGGGGATGTATGGTTTCTCGATTCGTACAGGAAATACGCACTTGCTCTTATTAGACGATGTACCCTTCACTGTTCCTACTTTTTGCAGGTAAAGGCATACCTTGTGCATACCTCAAAGTATAGCAGAACATCCACCGTACACTCCGTAGTACGCATCCATCATACTTTCAATCAATGGATTTTCCATCCATATATCAAAATAAAAGTGACTACTTTAGAAGTTCTAAGCACATATGCTAAAGTTTACCTTTTTATTCCCACTAGCTTTATTTAGATTTGACTGGGTGAACGGAACGAGATGTGAAGATCTCAACATGCATGCATGAATGAGTCCGTATCCGGTACATACATGCTTGTGCTTGGCTCAATCGGTTAGGATCCGGAATCAGATGATCTCGCTAGGATGAAGTGATGATCGTACGCGGATCCCTCACTTGTGCTTCGAAGCATATATCTCCCGGGCAGGCAGGATCGGAGGAATGCTCTTCATTTCGAATCGAATCTCTCACTTGGGGCTTGCCCACTGCTTCGATATAAATAACTCCTACATGAAATTCAGGATGGAGTGAGTGCGAGATGGCCGCATTCCAGCGGGAAGGAGGGAGATGTGCAAAAGAAGGCTCATGTGAATGAATAGGTAGGTTGGCCGGCTGTTGAGCGTGATAAAAAAGTAAGGCAGGTTCAATGATCGATAGGGATAGGGGGGTATTTATGGATGTTCTTAGCGCCACGAGCCAGTTTGTCACGCTCTGCTTCGAGAGAGAGAAAACAAAATATAGTAGCTTCTCGTTCTAGCTATAGACGTCGTTCTTTTGATTGTCACAACGATGAGCGGGATTCGTTCAGTGGGAAACAACTCAGATGCATCGTCCTTGGCCCGGGCATTTGCTCAACTTAATATTCTACGATCTACCGAGCTTAGTACACTTAATTGGATCTTTTTTGTTCATATGACCCCTGAATCGGAACCGGGATAGATAAACATGGACTGCACCGGAGCTGCTGCGGGCACTTGCCCATTTTATTGAATCTGGTCTAACCCAGGCCTTCCACAATTACAGATTCAAAAGGAACCAGCCTTAGATATCTCGCTAGGGGGTTTACTTACCGACCTATCTAACTTATATTCTTTGGGAACTCGGGCTCCTGTCTCTATGGTGTTTTTACTTAGTATACTCATTTTGGCCTACTGAAATTGCTTACTTTCTCAGGCCATCCTATAGGTTCTTTTGCCTACTATAGGTACACAAACCATAGCTATGGCTTTCTGGACCTTGGTGACTGTGGTGGCCGCCGCTTCGATAATCGCGGTGACCGCTGCTATAGGTACTAAGATCTTAGACTCCCTGGCCCGGGCTATAAGATTTACTACTTTGGCTTTTATAGACTCATTTCCTCACTCTAATCCTTAGATATCCATACCTGGTGCTGGGGGGAAGGAGTATGTCTATGGCTCTACGTGCTCGGATTTACGGTCCATCACCGCCTGCTTTACCCTCTGCCCACCGGACAATTTGATTTTACCTTTACGATAGGCCCCTGAATGATATATTATTAAAAAAGCCTTGCTCTCCTTTTCTCGAGCAAGAGCTTCGCACCTTGCCCGATGCGGACAAGCGACTTCGTACCTTCACGTGTTTTTTTATTGCCAATGTTCTTTTTATAATCTCTACTATGATAGAGACGCGCGCGCATGCGCATGCGATTATTTAATAACGTCATAACGCGCGGCCAAAGTGCTAAACATTTCTAGGGCTTTATATAGAACAGAAGTATACCTTGCACCTTGCACACCTTAGCTTTTGGACTTTGCACCTGCACCACCGCGGGCTATGCACCTGGCTTTGCACCTGCCCTCATCCCCGCTAATATCCCTCCATAAACCTGGTCAATCTCTATTCATGAACCTAGCCTTGTGTGTGTGATATTTCCTGTTAATAACCTGTAGTATGCCTGGAATATTGAACGAATGAAGCTGGGGTTCTTTTTTTCAGATTGACCTTATGAAGCTTGCCTTTGCTTTGGTAATTGTCCCGTGCGTTAACCTGGCCTAAATATATTGAACTATCGCTAGTGTTTTTCAATTATACTTTCTGAATCTTGCATATTGGTCAATTAGAAAGTGTTAACATGCCCAGTAAGTATGCATAAAAGCACTTTGAAATGATCCGGTGAATATACATAATATCGCTGGCCATGCAAAGGCCAGTGACATGCTGTTTGTTTGTTATGGGCCAGATGTGCTATGCAGCTAAACAACTAGCACAACTCCGCTAATTAACAAACCTTCTGGGGTTTGAAGTGCAATTGTGGTTTTATATACTATGTGTTACACTGAGCCTTCACCGCGTAATTAGACTCGTACTAGTTATTATGCGAATTAGACTCACTATAAGTCTACGAATCGTTCTGCGAATGCGTATCGAAAGGTATTCCCGGATTATTAGTAGGTCCCCATAGGTCGCTTTAGGCAGCATGAAGAGGTGCGCCCGAAGGTGGCTTAGAGCGAGTCACTTGGGGTTACGAAGAGGCTCACCATGGTAATTCGCGCATTGCAAGTCGTTTGAAGAAGCCTCGTAAAGCACAATTCAATCGTCGAAGCTCGGAAAGCAACTCGAGTGCGCGGCTCAGCTGTACACGTTGTGTGGGGGATACTTACTTTCGGGCTAGCGGGGGTTACCTCAGCAGCGAGTTCCTCCCTCTCACTAACTATCATTATGTTATGGGGGGTTAATTGGAGAGCTCCTTTATGTATGAGAGTTAACGACCCGTGTCTCATTGGACCTCCGCGTTCAAATCAGTCAGCGAACTCCAACCGCCCTCTCTCTCTCACCGCCCGCAGGACTTCTCAAATTCGTAGCAGATAAAAAAAGAGAAGGAAAACTCATACAAGAGGCTGGCTCTCCTAGAAAGCGCCCCCCATCCATTGTATCCTCTAACAGAGGGGGATAAGACCGATCTCACAGTCCATAAAAAGAAATGATGTATGCAGTGCATAAAATGAAAAACACAGCGGGTAATCAACATACACCCACCATACAATATTATTGATTTATCCTCAATGGGCCTCAGTTTATAGTGATCCAATGGGGAATATGTCTATGCAAGTAACCATGCAAGTAACCATGAGTACGCAAATAAGAGTGCGTACCCCCAATTGTATCTGGGGGTTCACATCCGCTGATGCTGCCGTATTGGATAGGCCAGAGGGAACCGAATATCATGGTCTCCATATCTATTCGATAAAGTATGGATGCCTAGCATGTTAGGCAAGGAAATCCAAAGGAAATCCAGTGGATTCAATTCAGTTGATATGGATTTCGATGTTTATGTGGTGGAAATGGATGTTGTTATGTTCAAGACACTTCCAAACAGCAATACCTCATTTCAATTTGTTTCTCTCTGATAACTGGGATGCCCTTTAACCCAGGCCTACTTAAATAGCCAATTGCCAAGAGCCAGGTACAACAGATAGATGCCTTTAGATGGAAGCCAGTCGATATCACAGACATGCTGTTACTTATGTTTATTCTTCATTGATTCCGCAAAAACATAGCGTTTTACACCTACGACATAATGTCCCTCGGCCAAATTTGGTCTCCTATGTTCCGTGCTAGTACTAAGCTGCAAAAGGCTCTGTCCCCAGGCCCAGGTGGGTAATTCGAGGTTTGCCGACTAAAAGATCTATTGATCGGTATCGCTCATTCTCTCTGCGATAAAAATGGGTTCCTGACGAGAGGTGGTGTTCCCACGTCGTACTGCCCACTTGTTGATCCCAAGCTTTCCCGCGCGAACATGCTTAGTACGAAAAAAAATGAGATTATTAACTAAATGAGTGGGCTGGGTATAGTCTTGATCACCTACTAATTAAGAGAGATATATTATTATATAAAAAGACTAGCGGGTTCACAATAAAAATACCTGATCTTTGTATGCAGATGAACGATAAAAGCTCACCTGTATCAGTCTCTGATGATGGTTAAACGGAGGCTACACTAGTGGAAAATGAGGGCCACTCGATACAAACTGCTGCTGCTCCAATGAATCATAAATTGCTATGATGACGATGCTACGATGACGAGATGAACAACTAGAAATTGATCAATTAATTCCCGAATCCGAGAGATAAATATGCATATTCCTATATAGACGACGCACTATTGATCGAGCACTCGAATACGGTATCGTGTAGTTATAGCTTCGAGTGTACATGCAACTTTGGCTCCATTCACTGAATAATAAATGAAAGAGATCATTTTGATAGCATCTCGTAGCGTAAAGCGGGGAGCTTCATACGTGCAACTTAAATATACGACGCATAATGGGGAAAATTGGTAACACGCTATTTGTTCCCATAACCGGGTTCCCGCGTTAATGAGCAGGTGCACCTTAGTATGGAACACAATAGCAAGCAAGTTAACAGTACCCTACCACCACAGTAGTATCAGCGGAAGTAATGGAGTGAAACGATATAAAGTAGCAGCAATAGTAGTAATAAGCACCTTAATAAAGACCCACGCACAATATAGAGCAATAATAGAGTAGAAAGCGTAGTGAGTAGGTGAAAAGTTCCAGTAGGACCCCGTTATAAGTAATAGGGCTTAAAGTGTATACCCCGATAGCCCCGAGAGCTATAAAGCACTCATATATAAAAAGCACCAAGTAGTAGAGTGGTAGTACCGGAGCAAATCTCGCTCCGACATGACTTTTTATAGTGGGGGCACACACTTAGGCGGATTCCCGTTGAGATCAAGATTCAAAGTGAATAATGCATCGTATAATAACAGATATTACCCGCAGTGAGTAACGGGAGGTATAAGTGGATATCTGTAATCTCCACCAATGCTGCTTCCGTGTCTTATACCAACGGCATCACTTTCCCACCATGTCGAATCATGACCTTATAACTTCAAATGAGCAAAATAGATTCTTTGTGCTTCACTAACCTCATGCACACTAAAAGAAACTTCCAACTGTTGCAACCATTGATTCAACTTGAAGGCATCTATCTCACCTGCGTATGGCTTTATGTAAATCTTTGCCTCTACTCTGGATGGTGCTTGAGTTTTATTGCATTTTATTGTCTCCTTTTCTATTTTATCCACTTGAAGTACTTTATCACCTTCAGTTTATTCATATGAAGAGCTTTACTTACTTTACTGCTTTTTTTTCTTCTGATTATTCTCTTGTACAAATGTGGCAACCAAGTAAGCAACATGATGGTTCATCTAAGTAACTCTTCGAGCCAGCCATCTGAGACACCTCCAAGGCCATATGAGCCATTTATTTCTCCAAATGGGTTATCCTATGCTAGGTCTCATTGGTTTTTTTTAAGGTCCGGAGGGCTTGTCCTTTTGAGGGCAAGGGATTATGAGAATGAACTCTCTACCTTCTTGCTGCTTTCTCAGTCTAGTCAGCATTCATGGGGAACTCCCCCCTAAGGTCAGGAACTACTCTCCAATACCAATATGATTTGTAATCATACAGCCTATGGCCAAAACGATTCACCAATACAGATCCTAAGTGCGAAATACTAAGAAGCGATACCATAGCCACGTAATTTATCAATATTTCATTCAATAACTTGGTCAATTCACCATGGAGCTTGGATAACCCCGACTAACCCTGAAAAAGCCCCTATTTTAGAGGTCTCTTCCCCTTCGCATGGTATGTATACCCCATCCCTTGTTGGTACAATCGCTTCGCTATTGGTGTTATTGGTGTATGCCCCGTGTAATATTACATATATAATAGCTTTCATGCGCACGACTCTTTACACCAAGTTATAAATAGGGCTATTTATTATTCTTTTGTACCAATATGACTGGATAACTACATGGTGAGATACTTGGTCTTATGACTCTGGGTGATATAATTTGATCAAATTGTAACATTGTTGGAAATGATATAGGGGGGTGTTAAAACACTAATTGGGCCTAGGCCTATTTGTGGGAGAGATAGGGAGAAGGTTTTTTTATGGTCACTATGAAAAATATGTAGCCATTACTACCATTGAAGCAAATTGGTGTGATGGACAGCCTTTGCTTTTCCAATTTAAGGACCCGTAGGTCCGCCCTTCATCTGCTAGTTAATAGGAGGTCTCGACTAAAAGGAGAGGGGCGGAGCTGCTCGACCATACGGGAGAGGGACTTTCCCGAGGTACGAGGGGAAGGGCGATGCTTGTCAAATTATATATAGATATAATCCTCATAGCAGCAAGCCGCTGCCTGCCCGGTAATGAAGTAAATAGAAGCGAGCATCAAAGTAAGCAGTTCCAATTGATCGCGATTTATATCTCACGCCTATTCCCCTGGAGTAAAAGCCACGGATTTATTATTGTACAGTGACGCGGATGATAAGTTGAATCGGAACAGAGTGAGTGGGTTGGTTAACTTGATCTTGAAAGGGAAGGTATAAGTAAATATTTCTCTATATTCACCAATGCCGCGGGTGAACCTTCTTCTTACTATTTTTTATCAGCTTCCAGCGCTTCAACTCGTTATGGGACTACCCCTCGATCTGGCTAAGATACTGGTGGATCCATAGGGTAAACTGCCGTAGTCCCTGCTTGCTCCTTTGTTTATAGCTATGGAACTGGATCTTATGACCTTTAAACAGGATATAGAACAATTAACTCTAAAGCAGCTGAAGGATCCGCATCTATCACTGGATTATATTAACCATAGCTTGTAGCAGTATATTTATATAAAAAGCTATTAGTTAGGGTTTCAGTACCTATTCTTGTTTGATATCCTCCATACTCATGCGCGGATCCTATAGTTGTGGCATAATACCCGGTGGTCCCAGCGGCACTCGCAATCTCACAGTAAGCATCGGGGAGAAAGCCCAGTTCATAGTATCTTCAAATGGTAAACCTCCCCAGAAGAGAAAGAACAATTAGTATTTAATAAACCTGCCTGCCAGACTGAATTAGTAGCTTCCTGCCAATGTGATACACTTGTTACGGTTTTTCTTTTAGATAAGGGCGAACGACCCTTTTACCCGAAGCTATTGCTGCGTTCTTTTATTGAGTGAGAACTATAATGAGGAGGACGAAAGGAGATCGGGTAACCGTAACTTACATAGTTATCGGAGTTTCCCCTTCCCCTCCTTTGTCGGGAAAGAGCGTAGCACCTTGCCCGATGCGGACAAGCGACTTCGTACGACTTCGTACCTTTCTTTCTTGTAAGATGGTTCAGTTTTGTAATTTTGCATTATAGATGTTATTATACGACCGTGCATAATAAACTTCTCAAAACGGGTGGATCATAAATAATGCGTCCTCATTCCTTATGATGTTCCAAACTGTTGAGCCGGAGTAGTCCAGTCAATTAGCTAAGCGTAGTATCCCAGTTGAGTATCTCGGGAGCCGATTCCAAGTCTCTAATTAAAGTATTCCAAGCCGAGTACCCCAGTTGAGTAAAGCTGATAAGCCCCCATAAGCTCATAAGAAGGGCGAGGAGCTTTAGGCTCAACTGCGACGGTATTCTATAGGGGGGAAATGCATGTTTATTCCTTCTAACTGGTGCTTTCTCGATCTTATCCATGTGGTAGCTTTCGTTCTATCGTTCTTCGTATCCCGAAGCCCAGTCAATAAGTCTATTAATTAATCTCTCATGCAAGAATTACGTATATAGAACTCTAAGTATGTGGGCGTATCCCGGGCAAAGCCCAGCACACAAGAAGCTATATCTGATTAGCACTTGCATTTTTCTGGTGTTGTTCATTGGTGTGTATCCGGCCGGAAGAATCATCGATATACGTGTTTGTTTGGCGATCCTATCAATTCGCTTCCCAATCAATCCTGATGAGTATTCCTTCGCCCGGCACAAGAAGGTATATATTCGTAGTGTGAAGCAAGGTGTGGTTCTGTCTCGTGGCACAAGGAGGTATGGGTGTAACTGTTGCCTGTTGTGTGTATGTCTCGTGTAAGTAGGTGTGGGTCAACATCAGTAAGCATGTATCTAGCTAGGCCTCTCGTTGTTAAGGTAAGAGATAAAGGGGTATATGATTCATGCAAGTCGGGTAAGCGAGTACTCACTGTGTCCTGTATATTGTGTTGTGACCAATGATGATACCATTCATTGGAACTTTGGCCGTAAGGAGAAAGCAAGTGTCAACTGTGCTGGTATATTCGAGAGCAGACTCGTGGGAAGAACTGAGATCGTTGGGGCTGGGTGCTGAGAGGTCTGTTGGTACTGGGCGTGTAGATACCAGGGTGATAAGAGAACCAACCGCAGTAGGTCCCTTAGTTCAATTTGGGCTGGTTTATGAAAAAAAGCAAATAGTGGAATTGGTAAAAGGTGGTGGTATAACTGACTGCAGCAGGTTCTACTTCCTAGGCTTGCTTTATGTAACTGTGTCACTCTGTTTTACTTGAGTGAATGACGAGACTGTGTCACTCTATCTGGTGGTTATGGGCTATGACTACTAGCTATGACGGGCTATGACTACTGGCTATGATCGGCTATGACCCTCTGTCTATGACTGGCTGTATGGATGGCTATGTGTGTGGTGGTCTATGTGCTGCTACGTTTGGTGCTCTATGTGCTGGTGCTGTAGAAAATATTGTTCCGTATACGTAAGTGAGATATGAACATGTGTTCCGTAGCGGTAAGTGAGGTAGATATATGGGGTAACACTATATCGGGTATGGATTGATGTTATCGCTCACAGCAGGTGTGCCTCACTCACAGCGTTGGCCCCGGTACCATACCATGTTGGGTGTATGTGGCATGTTTTTATGGTGACTCAGGTATGTGGTGAAGGCGACTCCGGTATGTGGGAACTTGGGGGCCTTATCCTCTCGGCCATCATTGATTCCCTTATCACTCATAATGTTCCCTAGTAGCTTTCCTTTTGATAAAGTAAACATACATTTTTTTGAGTTGAGAGATATCCCATACATTCTGCATCTTTCAAAAACCTGTCTGAGATGGGTGATGTTACCTTATCTTTGAGTGCACACTGAGATCATCCTGGTAATATTCCATCGTCTTTTCGATCATATCATTGAATGTATGATCCATGGCTCTCTGAAAAGTAGCACCTCCATCCTTCACAATCCAAATTACATCTGAATGTAAGCATACATACTCCATGGTTTCATGATAGCAATCTTGTGTCTTTCATCCTTAGCTACAAGCACTTGGTTGTATCTGGATAATCCATCAAGCATAGACATCAATGCTAAACTTATCACTTGGTGTAGCAATAAGTCCATATTATGGAGGGGGTTATTGTATTTCAGAGAGGCCCGATTCAATGCTAGTGAATGAAGATTGAAACCCTCTCCCTTATGGTCGAGCGGCTCCGCCCCTTAGGATTGAGATTATCCTGAATGGGATGATGAGGCAATGCCCTTTGGTGCCTCCGTATTGATTGAAGAGGATGGTGGCCTTCCCCTCCTTTGTCGGGAAAGAGCTCCGCACCTTGCGACTAAAAAAATATGATCAAGAGAATGTGGTACAAACCCTGGCACAAGTGAGTCACTTTAAGTTGAGAAACACAATTTCCCCTCAATCGGATAAAGCTAAATATATATGATTAACCATTCGAGGATCATACGCAAAGGGAGCTGTATTAACTCGCTCTTGGTGTGTATCGCTAACATAGCTGCCATGGTCCCATGCACATAGCTATCGTTCACAGCACATAGTCCCTTCCTGGGGTATGTTTCTCTTTCGGGTATGGTTGAACGGGTATTCATTGATGGGGGGCCTTTTCCTTCCTCTCGGCCATGGGGGCCTTCCCTCTCATTCGGGTATGGGTGTGATGGTGTCCTTCCTTCTCTCGTCGTCTGCCGGTAAGGACTAATCTGCGGTAATAACTAATCTGCGGTAAGGGTTATTCTCTCTCTATTCTGGGGGTAAGGACTTCCCTTCTCTCATCTGGTGGGGACATGGCTCTCCCTCATCTGTTGGCAACTTGGAATGGGATGGTATCGCTCACCTCATCGTAGCAAATATTGTACCACCCCTCCCGAAAGATGTAGGCTCTTAAAGAAATATTTGAATCAATCAATAGCTAACTTGGATGCACACAGCTACTCTGCCGGGTCTCTTCTATCCGTCCCGACTTTCAATGCTCAAGATGGGTCCGTCTCTCCTTGATTTCCTTCAGACCTCATCCGTCTATCCTTTCTCTCTATTGGACCTCCCACATCTGGCTCCTTCCGCCGGCCAGGCAGTTATTTCATCTCAATCAATCGATCCATCGGTGCTCCTGTTTCGCGAAGCAGAGTAATCTCGTCGGGTAGCAAGATCTATAGCGGGTGGCAAGAAGAAGATTGAAACGTGTATAAAGATCGCTACGGCCGGGTATAAAGATCGAAGATCTCAGGTAGAGAGAAGATATAAGGCAGGTCTAAGGTCCGATTTATCCCACCACGTCCTCGCAAGGGAATAACTCTCCCGTCAATTCCGGCAATCGAATCTACCCCACCCCAACCAAAAGATGGAGCAGTATCTATTTCCTTGTTTATCCTTCAGATGGGTGCGCCTGCGGAGGTAGGGCTTGCCTTCCTGCCATTTAGAACCCATAGGTTTTAAACCTAGAGGGTGTAGTACATATAGCCTATCAGTTACAACTACTTATCGCTACCGCTCCTCGGAGTCTAACCTATAAAGGTAGATCCGGAACACGACCGAAGAGAAATAAAGGGGGCACCCAACCCTTGACCCTGCTCTTTACCTCTGATGAGCTAACCAAAGATAAGCATGATAGAGGCCCCTTGCACTGATGATCCATTAAGGCCCCTAAAGTGCGGCACATGAGTAAGCCCGAAGGGGAATCATGAGAGGAAGGCTGATGATCGTATCCGTTCGTTACCTCTTTGTGAGCAGAGAGATCATATCCATTAAGGCCATTGCACTGATGATCCGGCCACTGATGCCACTTATGAAGGCCACTTATATTGAGGAGGTGTAGTACATATAGCCTATCAGTTACTGCTACTTACCTTAGGTGGATGTATGGCTTAGCCTTCCTCCCATAAAGAGAGAAAAACCAGGGAGGGAGCAACGGACTGCTCTCGGCTTCCTCGTCCTCTTCACCCATTAGGGTGATAAATCAATTACTTTGCGTCAGACGACACTGCGTTCCTCTTTATTGAAAAGGTAAAACTCCGACACAACTCCGAAGTCAGGATTATAAACCTTTATATTAGGGCTAAGGGCTACAGATGGGACCTTATTAGGAACCTTTAGCTACAGATTAGGAACCAATATAAATAATGACTTAATTTGATCAACTATAAAAGTCAAGACATACCTTATAAGATGATCAGCGAGTTACAGAAGGGACATCTTCCTAAACTAGTTATTTTCCGATATAACAAAATCTCAAAATATCCCCTCTAGTCACAGACTCTAAGGGGATCTATCCTATCCTGTTCAAAGGCTCTGTAGTTCTATAGCTCTTGAGAAACATCCTTTAGTCACTTACTTGAAGGGAGCTCTTGGGAGATTGACTATATGGCTCTATCACTCACCTATTATCTGGCAATCGTAATACAACGCGAAGACTCTTTGATAGTGCGTAATTACCTTTTGACCCGTAAAGGTAAAAAAAACTGGATAGGCAATGGCGAGACAAAGTCTGTTGAGATTGCAGGGTATTTCCTTTCCGTGGTCAAGAGGGTTTTCCTAAGGCGAGACAAATATGGATAGGCTATACAAAATCTGTCGAGAGTGTTTAGGTTAGGTTGGTTATCCCACGAACACGAACACGAATAAAGCTTCTCCTTTTCTCCTTGCCCGATGCGGACAAGCACCGTAGGACCTTCTTTTCACCTTTTACGCATTGGACGCAGCAGTAGATCGACATGTGCTTCTCTGGTGTGGGAGAGGCGGGCCCTTGTATTTCTTCCCCATATTCTATTTATTCCCTCAAGTAGAAAACCTCCAGCAGATTGCAAGATGGGGGATAGCTTGATGGAAGGGTCTTCGAGATAGAATGATGAAAAAGGAAGGTCTTCCCTGAGCGATCAAACCAACCGGGTCTTCCCGGAACGAGAAACCCAGTATTCTCTGAGTGATCAACCCCGAAAGGTTCGCCAGCCTCTCCCGTATGAACTTTCTGGAGATCAAAATGAGGTGAATAACCACTCTCCATCGGAGATCACATTGCTGAAGTAAGTACCCACCACTATCGGAGGTCAATAGGCAATATGACATATTAATCTGTAGGCGATCAATAAATAACTCTCCGGGCGGGTATCCCCCACCTTGCGGTCACTCCCCGACTAGCGTGAATTCAAGTTAAAGCATGGGGGCGATGATCCAGTTGAGAGGCCCCGATGACACAAAAAAACACCCCTTGCCTGGGACCACCTAAAGGGGAGTTTATTTTAATGAAAATAGTGAATTAGGAGGTTTTCTAGTATTTGTGCCAAGCGAACTTTGTGTCTGGGCTAACCCTGTTAGGCTGTGAATCAATCTGAAAAGAACTTGGATGAACACGGCTACCTCCCTTCCTGTGCACATCGAAAAGTTAACGCACGTAGAATCACCAGCTTCCTGGGCATGGGTAATCGAGAACAGGTGGTCACGTAGAACAACTCCTTTTGGGTACGGGGTATCACCAACATCACGTCCAACCTCCTGGTCACGTCATGGATAACATAGTTGAGGGTTGAGCGGTCCAACGGACGAATCACAGTCCACAGTAACCTACCAAGTACAACCCTGGAAAGAACAGTCCCCATTCAGTCAGAACGCTACTGCAAACTCTACGGGGTCCTCCTTTCCCCTATACTGGACAAGGACCAGGATGACAAAATCGATGATACCAGCCAACCTGAGAACAGCAGCTGTTTAAATAGCCCTGGTTTAAATAGCCCTGTTGAATGATAGCGGGTCTTACTATTTGGCTACAACTTAGGCTATTGGGACTGGGTGCTTATTGGTAACAACTGGGTTCTCTTTTTGGTATGGCTACAGTGAATGTCTCTTTATGGCAGTATGGCTATGTCAGGTGCTCTATGTGCTGGTGAGGTAGGAACGTCAGTTCCGTAGCGGTAATAAGTGGTTTTATGCAGGCCTTCTCTTTCAGAAGATGTGGGCTGTCAATGATTCTAAAAGGTGCATTGTCAAATGCATCATCCATTATATCGGCTATGACAACAGGCCCCCTATGTCTCTGATCGACTATGATTGGCTATGACCTTATGGCAGCTCTGATTGGCAATGACCCTTATGGCTGTAGCAATGATACTGGCAATGACTAGAGCTTCTAGCTCTGACTGGCTAGGCCTCCAGGCAAGGACTTCTGGCTAGTCCTCTTGGAATGATTGGCTCTGTCTGACTGGCGTCTGAACCAACTTATTTTGTTAACATATGTAATGCATCTTCATTCCTTCCACCATCTATCCCAGATAACATTCCCAAGGTTCTGTAGGGGCGGAGGGTATAGGTCCATTGTTCCGTATCGGTGGAGTAAGAGTTCGAGGGCTATGTTTACGTATCGGTCGAGGTATAGGGTTCCATATCGGTAAGTTGGGATGTGTCCTTCTATATCTATCTTGGCCATTCATTGAAGGGGGGCCTTTTCTCTTGTTTGTTGTCAACTTGGCTCAACCTCCCTGATCTGTATGACTCTATGTGTATGTATCCTTGGTAAATCATATATAACGAGCATTTGTAACACTCTCTTGGTGTGAGCGCTGCTAACATAGCCTCACCTCTTGCGCATAGCCGCCGTCATTCACTGCGCATAGTCCCTTCCCGGGGTATAGGGGTAAGTTTCTCGGGTCTACCTCATGATGGTTACGTTTATCTCGGGTATGCTTAAAGGGTATCTTTTATGGAGGCTTTACTTATCTCTTATCTCGGGTATGTGATGAGGGTGATACGGATATGTGGTGAAGGAGGCCTTCTTTTTGGGGTATGGTATTTGACGGGGGTAAAATTAACGGGGTCTACTGGGTTTATGTTGTTTGAATGAATATAGTGTGCTGGGGGCCTATCTCTTCTGGCGGTAAGGACTTCCTTCTCCTATCTCAGGTATGTTGTGATGGGGGTTAGGGTACGAACTCTCCCCCGACCACCGGTAGGGGGAGGGGGAAATCTCTCGCGTCTAGTGGCAACTTTAACTCAATCAATCAGTCTATATCTCGGTTATCGTGGCAACTTGGATGCAATGGGTGATGAGTTAGGGGAATGGGTTATAAGGATCGCCTCACGCTGGGCACAACATATACCCTGTCTACTAAATCATTATGGCTTTTCATTTATCTATCCTTTTAAAACCCCGTAGCACATAATAATTATCTTCCTTCGTTCAGTGGACAACGCCTGCTCCCACCCACACAGACGATACGTCTAGCTAGCCAGCGAGAAAGCCAACCCAATTGGCCAATGAGTCCAGCCCAGCAGCAATGACTGGCAATTCATGGTTCTACTCTGTGGCTTATCTCGGAAAAGACAATTAGTGCAATAGTATTATAGGCCACCTTCATTTTGACCATAAGAAACATCGCTTGGAAAAGACGAGTAACTCCCCTCTGTCGCTTCTTTCGGAAAAGACAATTAGTGCACAAGCGTATATAAATATTTACCCTTATCTGGAACAGATAGATCCATCTCTTACCTTAGAGCTTTGGACGAGCTTCCAGACAGCCAGCGATTCACTGGAATCGCACTATGCCCCTCTCTGTTATTAGTCCCGTTGAGTAGCTCTATTGCCATTACTTATTATATTCCCTTGCCAACGACGAAATATACTCTTGTAAAACCCTGTCTCCATACTCCCGGTAAAGTAAAAGAAAGCCAGCAAGAAACTGTTATTCTTTGCTATCCCGTGGTCTTCCGTCGACAACCTGTCTATGATGACACTGACTATGCGTACTTCTTGCCTGCCCCTTCTTTCCGGTCTCATCGATCAAAAACTAAATAAATCCAGCAGCAAGCTCCCAAGCTTTCCAGTAAGCCAAGGGTTTTTCCTTCTCCCAGCCTAGCCAAGTTCCTTCGCCCGCCAGTAAGCATCAATTAGGGCAATCTTAGCTTTGCCAGTCGTACATCTTGGCTCTATCTGTTGTAAACGTTGTGAAATTTCATTCTTCAGTAAGTCAAACACCACCTTCAGGTTGACTTTTGGGGTTTTAAAATAAGGTTCAAAAGATAGTTTTCCAGGGTGCTCTAATATATCTTTATGTGGGGGATCGCCTCAAACCCACAGTTATCCATCGCACACACAGTTCACCTGATGCTGCAGTTCACCTCGAGTAGTACTCAGTTAAACCTCCAAAGCCCCCATCATAGATAAACGATACAAGGAAGGAAGATTGACACTACCACCAGATTATAAAAACAAAGTACTTATTGCCAGACCATGAGAAAAGGCCCCCATCATGGGCCTTCAAACATACCCCCTTCAACTCACCCTAAGGGAGAGGGTCGAGTAGGGGAGTTTATTGGGCCAATAGCTGGGATCGGAACGTTATATGGGGTTTTATCGGTACGCGCTATTGGTGGTAAAGTTGGACTTCGCTCTCCCGGAAGATTATTAAGTGGTAACGCCCTTTTTAAATGCCCCATTGCTTAGATCCTTATCAATTAATATATAGACCTCCTCGAACTTGGCACCGATCGAACCAGCCGTTGCACCCTTCGTTTTACAGTTTAAATGCCTGGCCGAACTTAGTGGCCAGATGCAGGAGGTCAGGTATGAAGGCAGACATATGTAAGTGGAAGCAAGCCAGCAGTCCAGTTTTTGTTTTTATGATGATCCATCCCAGCCTTTTTTGTGGTACCACTTAGACTGACTCCTTACTTATTAAGGTCTCCAATATACAATAATAATTGACCAGGTGTTTATGCACCCAATTATAGGACTTGATCCAAGTTATCCAGTCAATGCCGATGGTACTCGCTGGTAGTATTACACGCCTGGTTTCACAGACTATCCAAGACCTTATGTCAATGACAACAACCTCTTTTATTATCGGCGACAATAGCCAAGTACAGCAGATGCCTTTACCCTTTTAACAAGTACACCAGCGCTTACAAGTCCAACAAGTCCGACCAAATGCCTCCGTAAGCCAAGCGATAAGTTCTTTTAGGATTTGACTGATAGCTAGTCTTTTGAGAGCGGTGGTCCCACGTACGGAGGTACGCAAATAGAACCCCGACGGACAGAGGGGACAGACTTACATGTTCCCGGAACGGGGCGAGATAAAGAGCCAGGAGCCAGGAAACATAAGTCTCTAACATAGGGACAGAAGCCTTGAACACCTCGAACCTCGAACCTTTAGACATTAAACCTCTAGCCTGTAACCAAGGGCCTTAGCCTTTAACCTGTAACCCCACGCCCTTAAGCCTTCAACACCAGCCTCACCAATGAGTAGGAAGCGCAATTGAAACAATTAATTCATAAGCCTAAAACCTCTCTTGTTCATAAAGGATAGAAACAATGAATGATTGGTGTTTGGGGGTTCCAAACTAACGGAGTTCCGGTGGGACGTCCGGTGTAGAAGGAGTATACCTGCTTATTTGGCATATAGATTTGGTGACAGTAGAATATATCCTATTTCTGGTGTCTCCCCTCTAGGGCAGTATCTATGAATGTATCCTCTCTAAAGAGTTGGGAGAATAGATCCGGGAAGTATTTCTTGGTGCTTATCAAGTTCCAATAAGTGGAGTTTATTCCCTACCTTAGAATAAGGTAAGAGTGATGGCATTTGCTTAGTTGCTCAGAATAATTATAAGACTAAATTAAGAATATTTAGTAGTAAATGAACCTGGCACCAACGAATTATCCTACCCCGCGCTTGGGGAGAATAGATTGGATAATCTTTGTTTCTGTGCATGACTTGAGATGGATTTCTAAAAATGAAAAGTACAAAACGATGTCCAGATAGTAAGTAGTGAATACCTTTTATTTATTCAAAATATGTATCAGATATATAAAAATACATACCTATTTTTAGCCATGTTTGTTGGTTATTGTGTGCGTACAACTTTGTTTCTATGTTCCTGATGATGCATTTTACATGCTTTTCCATTTATGTATGACAATGCAAATTAATGAATTTATGTTTGTTAGATGAAGAAAACCTCTTACTTACAAATATTTAAAGGCTTTAAAGTAATGCTTATAAGGTAAGTATATATATATATTATCCTTGGGCTGATGAGCCCCAGAGAAAAAGACCAAGTCCCAAGCCAAATAAATTATTCAGTTGTACGCCTGACTGGGGGAATGAGTAATTATAAGAAAGTAACTATAAAGTGAATGAAGCATAGGGATAGATACGGGTAAGGTAAATTCGGGTATAAAATTGATAAGATCCCATCCATCCCAGGTATCCTCTCCGGTTTGTTGCCCTTTTCAAGCGAATCATAATCTCGAGTGGTATCGTCTGTCTAGCAGCCACACGAGTGGTTCAAGGATCAAAGCAAGCCGTGCCTAGTTCATCGTCTCCAGGCCGAAAGGGGAGAAGGCAGTAAGTTCGCAGCAAGGTCGATTGAAGGCAGCAAGTTAAGTAAGCCAGCGGTTTGTTTCTTTCATGAAGCCCGAAAAGCGAGAAGCACCAGGGCGCTCCTCGCAATTGGAATGTATCCCGAGAATTAAAGAGAAACGATCTGAAAAGCCAATTGTAAATAATAAAGAATATATATAAGACGGGGAAGGAAGGAACGCCGGAGCTAAATAAGGATGTAGATAGAGATAAGGGATTAAATAGAAAGGAAAAATGGGACATATATATAGAGGAAACTGGAATGAGGATGGATGAGGGAACAAGAAGGGGAATCAAAGGAGGCAGAGCCGGGACCATGGTTAATATTGATTGATGACGACCGGTCCTATTTACTACTGCCCTGGTTATAGAGCCGGCCACACCAAGCCCCCCCGCCTTCAGTGGATGGAAAAAGAAGCATTGATAACGCGCTTGCCTCACTACATAATTTGGTTTTGTCACCGCCCCTTGATTTATCGACGAAGAAGGAAGGGAAGGCACCACCACGGGAAGGAAAATAAACCGCCACGCCAAGGAATAAGTAATGATCCACCCAGAATGAAATAATGCACCGGGAATAATTAGGTAGGTACCACATCGGGAAGGAAGGAATCAGGCATTGCATAAAATGGAAGGATAGAAGGTGCCGCCGCATAAACCTGCCCCAAATAGAATCAGTTATTTAATTAACCAGTTAAATCAAATCCAGCTGGTCCCAATTCAACTCTTGCTCACGGGGAGATATTGAAAAACCATTTGTTCTCTCTTCACCCAGTGAAATCTGCTGCTGATGTTTTCGATCTTACCCTGCCTGCCTGATCTCTTTCCGCCTAATGATCTCTTTTCTCGATCTACTCGACCCATCTCACGAACTATCCCACACACCCCTTATCTGCTCGTTATGTTTCTTGGAGCTTCAGATTCTGTGATCACCCCCCCTTATTTCAATGTGACGAAGTGTAATAACGTAATATACCCATTTTTTTTTCTACCGACCGTGAGCAAGAATTGACGCCAAAAAACATGTGAAAGGGTGGCTCAGGTTAACTCGACCCCACTAATGGCGATCCACTCTGATGAACCTCCAACATCCTTCCCTTTCTTTTGCGCTTTGCGATCCGCTTCCGCCACTTACTTATTTGTTCGTGGGCGGCTACTCCACTACACGCGTTATTCAAATCCTATCTCGGTTGGCCAACTACGGATTCCAGGGCATAGGGTTCTTCGCTCAGGTTCTTGCACCAACAACTATTTATTTCCTAACCGCTTTGTCAACCACCTGCACCACACACTGGTGCTTCGTATTGTTGAATTCTACCTCCCCATAAGCTAATTGACCACCCTCCTCGTTCCGTATTGTTGGCAAGAGGGCTTACCCGTTGTTCTGTCCCATCGAGTTTAAGGGTTAAGGTGTTTATTGATCCGTCCGTTCATTGTTAAGGCGTATGTATTTGAACGTATATCTACTTCCTCCCTAAAACTAAGTTCTCAAATAATCTCATAAATCAATAAGTCTCCGGGCCTCACCCCGAACGTTGTGTTGTCTGTCTGGTAAGTTAAAGAGTTATATTGGGATTGTTATTCTGTAGTAACCATGATCATATTGTAAAGTGAAAGGGGAAATGGCATAGTAACCGTGTTCCATCTCGTTGGGGAGAGGTGAAAGGGTATGAAAAGGGAAGGGTAGAATGCAACATATTGAACGTAAAGCGGGGATGCGGCTTTACTTAGAGATAGTACATGTGTTACCCGCCTGAAGACAGTGAGAAGACATGTTGATTATTTACGAGCAGATTGATTGAGCCGTGTTAACAATATTTTCTATTTTCATTGAGGTCAACGGATTTATAACTTAATATTATTATGGTGCTGCTGGCCGGAAAGGGGCGGCCTGAGGGAACGGATGATGTAGTTACAGTGTTAGGTGCACTGATTACCCTTCTTCATCCAGTACATTTTGACAAGATAAGGCCCCATAAATCCATACCCAGAAGAGGGGACATTTCCATGCACGATACGGTAGCAATAAAGGGCAAATTGAAACCTCACCGTGTCCCATATGAATTAACGAGATAATGTGGGCCGGGGGGGGGGTGAGTAGGGGGTCCCCATTGACTAGATAAGCGCACCCTTAAAACCCTATCGACCGAGGTACGAGGTACATGAGAGCCGCCATCAATGACGAACCCTTCGACTCAGTAGTCGTACGAGGGAGATAGTGCGAAGGCCGTCTAGGGAGAGGGGGATTACCACTTCTCCCTCTTTATAAATCTATAAGTAATAGAGACTTAGTCTTTTGTCAATGCTTTATGTTATATTGTTGCCTTACCCTAGAATGATAGCTTTAGTCTTTATTTATTGCCCTAAGGTAAGGCGAGATAGAGACTATATCAGTAGCTTACAAGTAGTACAGCACTCCTAGCCCTAACTACAATTATTAGTGTGTTTAATATGCCCTAAGATTGCATATTCAGATTACTTACACAATGGGCAAAGTGAAACCAGTCACGAGGTACGAGGGTGGTGAACACCGGAGGGTCGTAGAGATGCGAGTTTGGTCGAGCCTCAGCGGGGTCCTTATTCTCTTGGAAGGCTAACAAAAACTATGGTGCCTGGGCCGAACCTGGTAATCGCCCAGCAGCCCGAGGATCCCCTATTTGGGTAAAAAAGTGGAGTACCTAGTATAATAGTGACCAAAGAGGATAAGTATCTAAGCCCATCCAATAAAAATTCATTTGAACTGGACTGAACTGAAAGGGCTATCTTTAAATTGTGGAATTGAGTGCATATAAACCACCTGGCATTACATGGAGTACCGGAATCTTCAGAACTACTAGTGAAGTCGTCTCAATTTGCCTGTTGAGACTGGTGGCTGACCAGCAGCTAGCAAATAAAATCTGGACACTTCCTTCCTATCGGCGGACTTAGCGGACTTATTGGAATGATATTTTCTATTTTACTATTGTTTTATTACTAGGCTAAACTACTAGGAATTACCTGCAATGCTCAGCTATTTGATGGAGACCTATGGGTGGCTGCATGGCTAAATCAATATGCTCAATTGGTATTGTAACCAAGAATGTCTTCTGGTTTAACCAGACTAACCCTATTGCCTGCTCCGAACCAACCAAGTAGTTCATGTCTAAGTCTCATTTGTTGGAAACAGTGGTGGGATTTTATCCTTCCTCCTCTATTCTCCTCTATATTATTGAGATATAAAAAATGAACCCTTACTTCTCAGAGCGTAAGCGGCGAGTCCCTGTGAGAGTGAAAGCTCTCTATATAGAGTGAAAAAGCCTTTGTTCTGTACGTAGAACCAACCTCGAAGGGTAAGCTCCTCTATTTGGGTCTGGCGGTGTATCTATCTGCCTGTCTGGATAGGTCTCGCGGCTTTGTAATAACCATTCCAATCCAAGCAATCAAGGCAGGTAGGTACTCCGGGGACTCCTATAACTGGGTACTTAACAACCAGGGCTTGCTTCATAAAAAAGGGGGCCTCTAGGGCTGGTACTCCATACAATACTTACCAGGCAGTACAGGTAGGGCATTCGAGTCATGACAGTCCGGCAAGGCAGGGCATCCACCAGGGCTTCCAGGCAATTATCCCAAGCAGGTAGGCGGGGAATATTCACCAGGTACTTAGCAAGATACTCTACCAGGGCTTTCAGTTTCAAAAGAGCTACACTATATGAATAGTGAGTGGGCTCCTACCTCGCCCCCCCTCACCCTCCTTAGGTCGGGTGAGTCATTCTCCTCACTATATGATTGGTTACTCCGCCAGAGTGTTGGATAACTTATTCCTCTTTAAGAAATGACTCAATAAACCTCACCTTATACTGCCCTTCACCCTAGGATATGGGAGTTATGCTATCTATAACCCCATCATGTTATGAAGCCAGCCAGGACAACTCAAGTAGGCAAGCATGGCAGGCATTCTATTAACCCTTTTTTAAAAACCTACCTTACTTTGATAACAAAGCTTTGCTTTAAGGGTGCCACTCACTCATAGCCTCTCATTTATTGCCAGAAGTCATAATCATTAACTATACCTCTTTATTCTTGTTTTTTTATGGTATGCCCTTGCACCCCGGCCCACCACTTATGCTGATAGGAAGGACATGAAGAGAGGTTACCATTGTTTCAACCTGAAGACATACATTAAAGTAAACTAGCCCCCTCCTTTTAGCTCCCAGCGAAGAAGCTTTTTGTTTTGTCCATTCTTGTCAAAAGAAAGAGAAGAATAAAGATAGAGTGCCTGTTCCATTTCCATTCAAGCCTAAATAGGTTAAATAAATGAGCTTTCTTTAACCTTGCCTTTCTATCTAAAACCTTTTGAGTTTCAATATCTCATTCAACGTCCCGTTCCAACTCTAACAAATTATCACTAACTATCACAACTTGTTCTAATGAGCTGTAGTGCAACTCATACAAGCTTACTTCTAAGAGCTCTAGTGAATAAGCTATAAATAGAGCCTTAGTCTCCCATTCTTTTGGCCCGTCAGATTGAACTTTAAAGTTGCTTATTGGGTGGGGAGGCTTATCTGTCTGTATTCTTTCCATCCTATGGGTACCTTGCCCAGACCGGATAAAGCTGTATAAAACTAAATGGGATACCCTGATCTTTTCATAAAATAACATGCAGGTTTAACCCAAATGTGTATGTCCGCACATGCTGGATACACAGAGCCAAAAAATGGAGAACCCAACTGTTACTGCTGAGATAAACTAATTCCCGGTGTCATTTACCACTGCTGATACCCCCAGATACGATCATCGCCAATCATAGCCACCAACAAAGCTCACATTTCCGGTCATTTTAAGATAGAAGTCATTATTGATAGCCGATAGTCGATGCCAGGATGCCGCTTGACGATCCAAGAGTCAATGCACTCGATCCAGGTGTCGATGCTTTCTTTTATGTTTTGATCCGATATTGTCAGTAATTTCATTTAGGTTCTGAGGAGCATCCATATTGCTTGTCGTTGAAAGAAAAGGTCAGGTAAAGTAAGGTAAAATGCTGAATTGTTCCCCTTGCGCTTCAAAAGGAAGGAGTACAGAAGATAAGCTTCGAACCGGATATGGTAGTGAAGCATAGCTGCTACTTTCTTTGATGATGGATCGCTAGCGCTTGTTGGTATGTTGGTGGTCTCATCAATAGCGCTTGCCTGTCGTGGAAGGTAAGGTCCAGTCAAGTCAGGTAAGGTAAAGTCAAGCCACGTAAAGTCAAGTCAAGTCGGCTTAGGTCACGTCAGGTGTGGATATACAAGATAACCTGAGCGAGGAAGCTGGTCGAAATCGTTATGATAGAATGTTAGGCTGGTTAAACCTGGGGCTTTACGAACACGGAGAATGCGCGCTGGGAGAAGAACCCGGCTGGCCCAAGAAACTTCCTTTAATAAGAAATGAAAAGAAAAGGGCTGGTCGACTCCCGATTTATCTCTCAATAAAATCTCCGGTCACTAACTGGCTTCTGGGAGGCCCTCTTATTACAATGCTCCTTCCTGATACGGGGGGGCCGGCTGCTATTAAAATAAATTATGGCGATACTTCGTGATCCAATGGAATAATAATACAGAGGAGGATATCACCTACAGAGACGCATAGTACATGTAGAGAGGTTGGTTACACTATTAGGTTACACGTTTAGCTACGATGATGAGGTACGACGCCAGAGCTTACATGATTATATACCTACTGCTTGCTCAAGGGGCTATAGTAAACCTGTTTGTTCTCTCATCACCTGGTTAGTAGTAATCTTCATAACCAGTTAACCTAACTGCTGCTGCCATCTCATATATGTTGAGAGAGAACGATCAGCAGGCAGGTTGCCCTAGGTGTTAATATTACTAACTGGTTGAAGAGATACCATAGACTAAATCTCCTTGAGCATTGCTGTTTGATGCGGCACCTTATTACTTCCTCCCCTTTCCAGTAGTTCGGATGCGCCTGATTTGTTCCTCCCCGGTGCGTGACCTTCAATCGGGTGTGTTAGTTATTTACCGGGTGGATGTGGCGTCGTGTTGAAAAGCCGGGTCTCTCTTTTCTTGTGGGCCTTATCTTATTGGCCGATGGTGCCGTGGGCAGTGAATCATATTGGGAGTTAGATGGGGACTGGTGAGATACAGGGATAAAGGTAGAAATGGAGTACTGTTGTAGGCATATTGTTTCCTTCCTTAAATCCTCTTTTACAAACACTGTTTAGGTAGATAGCTGATTGACACGTAGATACCCTACATAGCCAGTCATAGGCAGACAGAAGGGCATTGTAAGCCAGTAATTGCTGGAATGAGATGATACTTTACTAGGCTACTCTCGGCTACTGAATGGGCTACTTGGCTTTGATATCGGATGTGAAAATGACCGGCACTGGGGTTTATCTTATAGAAACCCACTGAGGTTATATCCTATATATGAACTTTACAGAGGTTGCACAGGTTTCCAAGGTCTCTTTTCTCCTTGGGGCTTCCTTTCCCCCCTTCGAAAGCCTACATGGCCACACTTCAAATTGCATCTCCACATCACCACATCGGAGCAAAGGCGATGAATCAATTGGAAAGAGGCAGGGTCAATAGCTTGCAAAATATGTGGGGTATTAGCCCTAAAATAGAGGACGGATATAGTAACTGGTAATTTAACTACTTAAATATGGCATATGTTAGAAGTGGGGGGGTCTTTAGTCCCTTCCTTTCATCATGTAGGCCCAGCCAGGTATTCCCTAAAAGCGAGGTGATTAAATTAATGGGTTGGCGGGTGTTCTTCAATCATCGGTGTGCAATTCAGGTTCGGGGTGAACTGTCGCTGTTAGGAACTCACTACAGATGTGCTGTGCCGTGCCATGTCTCATGTTTGTTTCAATTGACAGTGCTCCGTGTCGTGCCGTGTTGTTGACACTACTCTGCGATAGCCAGCCAAGTTTATGGAGTTAGGGTGGGTACCATGCCTTCATTTGTGGAAAGCGGTATCACTTTCAAATAAGGCCAGGAGGGCAGCAGAAGGAGGCTTATGCGGGGTTAGGGTAAAATGAAAAAGAAATGATTTGAACAGCTAATTGAATCACCTCGCTTATCTAGCTGCATTAGCGTAGTAGAGTCATTGCTTAGATAGGGTATTTTGTTTATTAACATGCTTCCTTTATCAGGACCGCTTGCTCCTCCTATTCCTTTCCTACTCCTTCCTTCTCGGAGTTGCAGCTCAGGATAGATAATTTGGAAAGGCAGATAGAAGTGAGGCAAGTGCTGGTGGGATACTACGCTTTGATACTCCGCTACTTGGCTTGGATACTTTTTCTATAAAACAGCCAGTGATTCCAGATAGGAAGAAACCACGGAAAATCCAAGTCATTCTCCTCCTAGGTCTGCCTTATTATCCAATTATTAAGCCTCAATGGAATCCACATAGACAACCTCCCCAAATACTCTTGAAAGGCTGACTTTGACTTATCGGAGTTAATAATCCATTTATCCTTATTGGAGTTCCGGACCCAAAGCTGAGAACACATAGTTTTACAGGAAACTACTAATGGATACATCACTTTTGCTGACTTCAATTCCCACTGGCATTCCACGATCCAACGATCCATCCGTGGCTTCTAAGGCTCTCCATGGCTGACCTACTAGGTGATTCCAGTTCTCTGGCTCCAGGTCTATGTCTGGCAAGTGAAAGAAAGGCAAGGGAGTGTGTGAGGGTATTGGTACTGATCAATAGGTAAAGGTGATGTAGCTATAGCGCTGAGTAACAGATCATCTACTCTATGGCGGGCTAGGTATTGTATTCAGATCAAAGAGTAAGGGCTTCATGAACTGCTTCCCTATCCTATCCCCTATTCGCTATGCCCACCCTTTGGGTGCTCCTGAGGTCTTCTAGCATTTCCTTGTAAGCATGATGCTAGGGCTGTAAAGAGAAAGTATTATTTCTGGCAGGTGTATGGTATTCCCAAGGTCTTCAGATTCCTCTACTAATACTGTGCCCTACAGCTACAGATCACGCCTTCCTGGCTGGCATCTAGTGGCTCAATTGTCCTAGCCTAGGTGCTTGGCAGTAAAAGAAAGAAGGGTAAGGGGGTGTGGGCTTAATGAAGATTGAACAAGAACATTGGGGCTCTAGCAGCATGAACATAGAGGCTCTACGCAGGCATTCTATCTTGAGAAAAGGGTAAGGGGTTAAGGGCTTCTTAATGAAGATAGGGGCTCTACGCTAGCAGCACTAAGGCTCTACGGTGGGAGATAAAAGGTGGTAAGGTAAGGGTTGATGAACGTATTCCCATTCCCCTCTGCAAGATAAAATTGTATCCGGCACTAACAGCTAGCTCCTGGTCTGGTATACGTTTCCATTCCACAGATGGTCTAGGGCAGCTCCCTAAAGATAAAGTATTAAGGTGTATGTCCGAGGTAAGGTTTAATAAACCGATTCCCAGTTGTGCATAATCGCATAGCATCTGATCCGGATACAGGTGTTGTAGCATTCCGTTCCTTCCTTGGTAAGCATGGTCTAGGGCGAATAGAAAGGGTTATAAAAGCAGGTGGATATTCTTAAAAGGTAAGGGCTTGGCTGATTCCGATTCTTCCCATTCCGATCCAACAATCCAAGATCCCAGGAACCAATCTGTTTTTATTCCATTCTAGCAGTGCCTTGTAAGACCACCAGATGTGGCTAGAGCTGGTACATAGACTGTGTTATTTTGGCGGGTGTATAGTCGTCTTTCCAAAGTAAGGGCTTCATGAAGCGATTCCGATTCCGATTCTGATTCTGATCCAACGAATCAGCGATGAACCGATCCTCGGCTTCTGCTTTTTTCTAAGGCTCAAAACGCTTATGCTTTTGTTACTGACCCAGTAAGTGATTCCAGGTCGTATCTGGCTCCAGGTCTTTAAGGCAAGTAAAGAAAGGGCAGGCAACAAAAAGTCTTTCTTCATTCGGCGAATAGAGAATAAATAAGGTAACTAAGTGTGTGTAAGTTGGTGTATGAAGGGAATGATTATCCTGGGTCGGGGTAAATGCCTGATTATATATGTAATAACGCGAATTCAAAAATTTCATTTCATAAATAAACTATAATTACATTGGTGATTCCGGGCTCCTAAGGCACTACCGGCTCTAGGCAGGCAGGTTCTATAAGGTAGTAAGGAAAGGGTTTCTGAAGCAAATCCTTCTCCCCGATTGGCTATAGGGTCTCCGCCATCCGATGTTCCTGATCTTGGTAGATTCCCTCCCTAGTAAGCATGCAGTTGCAAGGGCTGTAAGAGAAAGTGTTTTAACAGGCAGGTGGTCTTGTTAAGGTAAGGCTTATGAAGCGATTCCCTATTTAAACTCCCCGATCGATCCCCTATAAGCTATCCCCGCTCTTGCTTCTGCCAGCACATCCAATCTGATCTGGGACATCAACAGGTGTGGTATCATTCCGTTGTAAGGCATGTGTGGTAGCTCGGGCTTTAAAGAGAAAGTAATTAAGGCAGGTGGGCAGTCTGAAGAAGGTAAGGGTTGCTGAAGCGATTTCCTATTGGCTATCCCCTGATCCATTCTCTACTTGCTATCCGCCATCCGGTAACTGCTCCTAGTCTGTAAGCATTCCCGTTGTAAGCATGGTGCTAGGGCTGCTGCATATAAAAGTCATTCTAGCGGGTGGGTAGCAAGGTGAGGTTTCCAGGCGGGCAGTAAGTATTCAAGGGCCTAATAAACTCTAAGGGCTCTGGCAGGTAGTGTCTAGTGAGGTATTCTACTGGCTGGGGAAGGGCTAATTCCTATTCCCAAAGCAAATTCCCATGGCCATGTGTATTCGCATTAGAATTTCCACCCAGTTGCATCCAACGATCCAAGATTGCAGGATCCCACCCAGCCCAGGCTTTTAAGGCTAAACATGTCCTGACCTAACCTAGTTGATGGCTGTTCTAGGGCTAAAGATCTACTAGTTCTAGCAGGGGTAGCTCATATATGTAATACCTGGTTGCTTGGGTCTTCCTGGCTTCATAAGAGGCTGGCACACGTACCCGACCCAACCCGACCCGATCCGAGTAGTTCTAAAATAAAGTAAAAGTGTTCTATTATATACGTAATAATAAAGATTCCTAGAAAGGTCTATTCTATCTTGTTTTCGGGCCTGTTCACTCAGTGCCTTCCTGATTTGGGGCTCCATATGAAGGCACAGTGAAGAAGGTTCCTTTGCTTGTTCTTGTGAGCTACAGCGAAGAGGTTGATTGGACCAGGACGAAGGGCATTACTACAGTGGAACTGATAACGCTAACGCGTTCCTATACTTGAGCTATTGTATTTTCTACGCTATTTTGTAATAATTGTATATCTCCGTATATATATATAACTCATTTGTGTGTGTATGTAGATATGGCTCATTTTATTGTGTTATGTTATGGGCTGACTGCCTTCAGTATCCGGGCCTCACCCCAAACGTGGGCTGTTGTCCGTGCGGTAAGTGAAAGGGGATCAGGCGAGTAGGAACTGTGTTACGGTAAGTGAAAGGGGATTAGGTGAGTGGGAGTAGGAACCCTGTTCCATGTGCTGTTTACAACGATGTGCATGGATGGGGCAGGGCTAGCGAGACCTCACATAAAGAGCGAGTTACTATAGCTCGTTATATACGATTCACCAGTTTAGGATCATACGCCAGTCATTTCCGATCATTGCCAGAAGGTCGCTTATTGCCAGCCGGTCCTAGTCAGCCAGTCAGAGCCATTGATAATAATTTTTTTATTTATTTATTTCAATATTGTTCCGCCTCACACACATAATCCGTACGTCAACTGTTACATTAACTAAAGATATTATGAAATAAATTATATATCAACGTATAGCCTTTGGCTGTGCGTCTTCATCCTCAAGTCAAGGCGCGAAGTGAAAACCCTCTAAAATCGGGTCTATATTAAAACCTAGGTTGCGGGGGGTCTGAATGGATCATATGGGTTAAATAAATCAAATTTGGCTTTAGCAAAAGAGCTTCGTCCCAGCAAGTTCTGAATGCTCAGGAATTCCATCCATCACTTGCCCGACCTAAGTGTCTCCGCCCGACCTAATAAGTATTACGGGGAAAACAAGCGTAGTACGGGTCAAGCAAGGTGCGGAGCTACTTTTCCGCACACATTGTAATTACATATATAAACTAAAAGGCGAGATAGATAAATAACATATAGAAATGCAAGGCACGGAGCGGTGAAGTGCGGAGCAAGAAGATTCTAATCTGATATAAATACCGGCTCGGCTTCGTTCGAAGATTACCATCTGAAGCACCACCTAGCAGGTTGGGTGGTTCCGGTCGATATAAAGCTTATTAGATTGGTTTTTACTAAGGTGAACCCTTGTTTGGAAGGTGTCGGATACAAATGAATCTACCGGAGTATCAAAGTATAATTTAGCTTTAGGCAACTCGATTCATTATAGCGTGTCAGGTGATTCCTTCCTTCCAAGAAGGTGGGAGCATAAGAGGCGCGTAGCTAGTGAGGAGCGAAGCCTTATTCAAAGTGAAGATTGGATGGGTTGCTCAATAAGTGGGTAGGTCAACTCGAAAACCGTATCAGATGCGTCTTTTCCTAAAGCAACCCTGGTGTATTCAGGTTCGGGGGCATATTATTATCTGGGTTTCCGAACTCTAAATTGGCTTTAGTAAAATCGATTCATTCACGCAGTTAAGATGATTCCTTCCATAAGGCCAAGAGGGCAGCATAAGAGGCACCCGGTTCTAAGATTAAGGCACCAGATTGGGGTGGTCCAGTAAATTCCGAAAAGTTTATACTCTGGGGTGTTTCCTATAATAGAACCCTTCGTTGGCATGTTTTGAGGCATAATCTTCTATCAACCAAGTGTCTAAATGTAAATTATCATTAGGGAAGTCGATTCCTGATAGCCTTTTAGGTAATTCCGCATCGTTCCTTCCATCCGTCTCTCCATCCCATAAACCCGTGGCTTCTAAGGCTCAAGATTCCTGATTCACACTAGGCTAGGTGATTCCTTCCTTCCAGTTCTATGGCTCCAGGTCTCCAAGTGGGTGCGGGTATAAATAAAGGTCTAGTCTAGCCCCTGCCTACTGTCTATGGCTGGCTCAAGAAGAGGTTGGGCTCCCTCCATGCCAGGCCACGAGGATAAAGTAAAGTGTATTCCAGGTGAGTGAATGGGTCGTACTCCCCCATGGTGCTGGGTGTCCGGGCATGAAAAAGAAAAGGGTAAGGCTGATGCAATTATTCCATGCCACCATCCGATCCACCAGCCCATCCACCCGGGACGTAATATATTCTAAGTAAGGGAGTAGTAAATCAAAAGTTCCCACGCACGATTGCCGGCAGTGGTTAATCAATAAAAGTGGTTCCAAGGATCCCACCAACAGAGCTGTCCAACTGAAGTATGGGGAAATAAGAATCTGTCTGTGCCGTGCCATCCAGCATTCTAATTGTTAGGAAAGGGAAACCCTCTCGGCTAATCAACCATTCATCCGGTGTTTCTAATCGAAGGTAAGTAGCTCTCTGATGGCCTGCTCCTTGTATACCTCCCTGGCAGCTCCATATCAAGTATGTAAGGTGGGTAGTCTAACAAAGGAAAGGTCTTATGAGACTGTCTCAAAGAAGCTGTTGTTCCAAAGGTATTCTGTGCCTACAAAGACCTCATGGGGCTCCGATAGACCAATCTCTGTCTGGTAGCGAGTGTCTGTCTAAAGAGAAGGTAAGGTCTGATCGCGGTACTAAACAGGTATTTATTCCTGACGTAATGCATAACTAAAAGGTCCTAGGGTTAAGGAGAGAACAGAGTAAGCATGCTGATTCCCCAAGGTGTAAGGTGAGGGCTAACATCAACCCATCCCAAGCAAACAAATAAGGTGCTCCAAAGGATTCTAGCATTTCCAGTTCAGCAAGTTCTAGGGCTAGTAAAGAGAAAGGTATTTCAGGCAGGTGTATTATATCGAAAAAAGGTAAGTAGTGGTAGCCTCCTAAAGCTTGGAAGACCTCATGAGATAGGGCAACTAAATATAATGTCTTTCTGACAGGTGTATTGTCTGAATAAGTCAAGGTATTAAGAGACTGTTCCTCCCTCCCCGACAGGTATTCCTGGTCTAATTCCTGGGTAAGTGACTGATCCAATAAACCCGGAGCTTGTAAGGTCTAATGACCCGATCGATTCCAATTCCGATCCAACGAACCAACCAACGATTCAAGGATCCAATCCGTGGGTTCTAAGGCCTGATAGTAGTGTCTCCAAAGACCTAATGTTGTAAAGCCAGTAAATAAGTATATCTGTAAGGTGGGTGTGTTTCCAAGGCTTACCTAAGTTCTGTAGATCCCACGAGAAAGACTACTAGCAGTTCTAAGGCTCCAGGTCTAAATCTAGCAGGTGAAAGAGTAAACCAAGGAAGGTAGTAAGGCCATACCTGAAAGCTAGGGTATTCTTCCTGGCTTTAAAAGGAAATTCCTGTGTTAGGGAGCACTCCGACTCCATATCCTAGGTGAAGGCGATAAGAAAGGTTAGGCGCGGTCTAGGACCCAAACAAACATCGATATAAAAGAGGGCTAACTGCCTCCCTTCTTCCTAAGATTAATAGCCTTACGCGGCGGTTGGTTCGTGAAAGACGTTGTGGCAAGCAAAAGTGTTTTCATATTATATACGTAATAAGAGTAAATTCTAAAGCCCGCTGGCCCGCCCGATCTGATCAGCCTGCCCTGCCTGTTCTGTGTTCCGCCCGCTGAGCAAGCCGTGTCCCCGCTAGGTCTCTATCTCTTTGTCGGCTTTCGATCGTAAAAGCATCCCATCGAAGGTAACTAACTGGGCATCCCCGTAAAAGGTAACTAACTCACTGGCTTCAGGTAGTCCCTAATCAAGAAAGCTCCCCCCTGCTCTGTTGTTTGAGGTTTATTCTCTTACTCTGTTCCACTGTAGTGTTGAAGTGGTTGTTTTCTCTCTTGCTCTGATGAAACTCTGATGAAGGAAGGGGGAAAAGTCATCATACTGCCCAACATACATGCTCATAAGGGGGTTTTTCGTCTTATCAGGCCGGGCTACGCTCAACTTATAGGACAAACTAAAAGGAAATAGCGGGGAAGAGAAAAGAAGGAGCATAATTCCTAGCAAGCAGAGTAGCACCAACAGCACCAGTTTAACCGGGTCATTCATTCCCGGGAGCATAATTTCCAGCACCAATTTCACCATCCCCCTTCTTTGGTCGGGCTCGCCCTATCCTAAATACCAGGAGCAAAGGGATTCCCCCCAACGCAAGCAGTGGCACAACCAGTGGTTGAACCAGTATTCTAAGGATCATTCAAATAAGCACCAGTGAATGGAAGGTAGGGTGATCACCAGGGTAACTATTCAATCAGTAGCGGGAAACATACAAGCTTTATGAACGCTCCTCAACAACAAGGGACAAGAACTCCCGCTAAGAACTCCTGCCAAGAACAATTAGCTATAAGCAAGCGACACAGGAAGGAGGGTGTGGTAAATAATCTGAGTATCCCATCTGAATAACCAAGTGGAGTAGCCATAAAGGACCTCCTATTAAAATGAAAAGGTAGCACTTGATTGAAAAGCAGTTCGTTAGTTGCTCCCCGGCCATGTCTCTAAGGAGTGGGAGGACGTCAAAAGCATCTCCTTATTTCAAAATGCTCCTAGTTACCACACCTCTGGGACAATTTTTCCACCCGATCCGTATCCGTAGCTGTTGCCATTGCCAACGCAATATCTTTTCCTACCCTGTCTCCTAACTACCGGGAAAGTGTATAATAAAACACAGGTAAGCAACTAGAATAACCTCCAGGGCATGAAAGGCACGTGTTAAATAGAACTGGTAAAATACTTGTACTGGGCAGGTTCCTTACGCGTACTGGGTGGCCTTGGCTTCAAATTCTAGGCTTATGTGGAATGAATCGTATAGCCACTGACTGCCAGTTGCGTATTATCCTCGAATTGTGAATCAACGTAAGTAAGCATTATCATTGCATGCATTCCAAGTCCCAGAGTCACCTCATATCGC
>Ga0233342_1000052_pt1 | contig 33636 bp, 21 predicted proteins | sample GEONDECOMP273_FD_180706 | JGI IMG/M metagenome (GOLD analysis project Ga0233342, IMG submission 180706) | Leaf litter microbial communities from Shasta-Trinity National Forest, California, United States - GEON-DECOMP-273 | ecosystem: Environmental > Terrestrial > Plant litter > Unclassified...
TTGGACAGCGTTCATTCAGAGCCATCATCAAACTCAATTTATATAAAAATATGGCATATTTAACTTTTTATCATTAAACACACCATTACTACCTATTAATTATAAAAATATAATATATATTTTATTCTTTTTCATCTTTTGTTTTGCATGAGATAAAAATCTTATCTAAGATTCGAACTTAGATGAGAATATCAGAAGTATTCTGCTCTACCATTGAGCTAATAAGACTTATATAATATGCTAATGACTTATCAAAGAAATAAGCATATTATATAAATATATATTTAACTTATGCAATAGACTACGTAATAACTAAACAATACTTTAGTGTAAAGGTTTTGTGTAGCTTTGGTGGAATCAAGAGCATAGGTTAAATGCAAACTGAATATTTAAACTAACAGAAAGTTATGTAAAGTACAGTTTAGTATTAAAACTTACTAATTTTTGAGTTATAAGTACCTAAATCAACTAGACTATTTTCAAGTAAACTAACTAAAGGCACTATAATTAAGTAATGTGAAAAGTAAAGAACAGAACTTATTTGTCCAAATTCTGTGAATGGTGATTCAACGTGTTTAGCCCCAAGTTGCATTAATATTAAAAAGTTAGCTACAAAAATATAGAAAACTATTTTACTTAAAGGTCTAAACTGTATACCTCTACTTCTACTTAAATCAGTATATGGCATAGCTAATAGCATTAAAATAGCGCTAAGCATGGCAATAACACCTAATAATTTATTAGGTATAGATCTTAATATAGCATAGAAAGGTAAAAGATATCACTCAGGCACTATAGAAGGAGGTGTTTGCATAGGATTAGCCATAATATAGTTATCACTATCCCCTAATACATTAGGCATGAAAAATACAAATGTACTTAAAACTATTATAAATAAAAATATAGTTATTAAATCTTTGAATAGGAAGTAAGGAGCCATAGGTAATCTATCGTAATTACCTGAAACACCTAAAGGATTACCTGATCCAGCACTGTCATGTAAAGCTATTAAATGCATTAGTGCTAAAGCGGCTAATACAAAAGGTAATACAAAATGTAAAGCGAAAAATCTATTTAAAGTAGCGTTATTAACACTAAAACCTCCTCAAATAAACTCAACAAGATCTTGTCCAATTCAAGGTATAGCACTCATCATGTTAGTAATAACTGTGGCACCTCATAAAGACATTTGACCGTATGGTAAAACATAACCTAAGAATGCTGTAAGTATCATTAGTATAAATATAATTGTACCTAATGCTCAAACTAATACTCTAGGAGCTCTATAAGATCCATAGTATAAACCTCTACCTATGTGTAAGTACACTAAAAAGAAGAAGGCTGAAGCTGTGTTACTATGTAAGTAACGTATTAATCATCCGTTATTTACATCACGCATGATATGTTCTATAGAGTTAAACGCTTCTAGTACACTAGGGTTATAATGCATAGCTAAAGTTACACCTGTAACTATTTGTATAATTAAACAAAAAGCTAATAAAGAACCGAAATTTCATAAATAACTTATGTTAGAAGGTTGTGGTGAATCAATTACGTAGGAATTAACTAATTTTAATAAGGGGTGACTTTTAAAAATTCTCATTTGTTGTTTTTTAGTATTATTGTTGTTTTTTTTTTAGATGTTAAAAGGAAAATGAATTTAAATTAGACTGTTTTAATTATAAGTTCTCTAGTAGTTTAATTAAACTGAATACCTTTATAATATTTATTAGCATTAATACTTAAACTATTATTACTTTAATTATTAATGCTAGTAATATTCTTATATTATTTATTTTCTTATAAAGATCTTGATAGACAATATAAAATTGATAGGGCTATATTATATTCATAATATTTAATGATCTTATACTTGTTATATACCATATTACTAACAATTTATTATAGATGTCTTATATTAATTACACAGGTTTTAAATAAAACTGCCTAAATATACCTTATAATTTTTTATTGTATAGTTTCATTGTAAATAAGCATATGCAAACTAAATTATTATATTTTTTAGGTTTTTATTATTAAAGATTTGAACTTAAATGTAGATATTTATACGAAAATAAATAATCTTGCTTTGCCTTTAAGCTAATAATAATTAAAAGGAAATTTTTTTATAAAAAAAATAACCCTATTATGTTATAGATTTATTGCGACAAAAAAAATAATAGAGATATAATATTATAAAAAAATTCCCTAATAGTATACTTAGTACCGGTAAAGTTACAAAAGTTTGGTGTTAGGATTTGCTATAATTAACACTAATAACACTAAAAAGTGATAGTAAAATTAAGAATAGTAAACTATTATCAAATATGGCTAAATAAGGTATTAAAAGATAAAATATAAGACCTATTAGTATATATAAAGCGTAACTTGTAATAACACCTGTGTTTAAACTGGCTATGTTTTTACTTATAGTAATCAAACCTTTTTCTAGCCCATAAGGCCCTAATAACTCTACACTACCTTTATCTAAAACTTTAGTAGTTTGACCTCCTAATTTAAGAATAAGACCTGTAATATATTTATTATAAAAAAGCTCAATCAAGAAACGTTGATTAAAGAATCCAAATAAATTATAACCAAATCTAGTAAACTTAAAGTTAATAAGGCTTTTAGGTATAAATTCTGACAATACTATAGCTATAATGCTAAGAGAAATGGTGAATATAAAAGGTAATAGTTTAAATAAAGTTGGTACAGCAAACTCAGTATCTAGCATTATTTCATGCGTAGGGTGTATAAATATGCTATTATCTGCAAAAAAACCAGAACCTAACCCTATAAATATATCTTTAGTTATGTAACCAAAAAATATAGAGAAGATTGCTAGTATTATTAAAGGTAAACTCATAAATATATCACCTTCATGAGCATGTTTGTAATTAACAACAGGTCCATTAGGGTTTGTTAAGAAAGTTAAGTATAAAACTTTAACAGAGTATAAAGTAGTAAACATAGCACCAATCGTAGCTATAAAGTAAACTACTGTACCGCTAAAATAGAATTGTCCATATGCGGATTCTAATATAAAATCTTTACTATAGAAACCTGTCATAAAAGGGAATGCAACTAGACTAAGACTTGCTATTAACATAACAGAGTATGTTAAAGGCAAGAATGGTCTTAACCCTCCATATTTTCTAAAATCTTGGTTATCTGCAACTGCATGAATTACAGCTCCAGCACCTAAAAATAAAAGTCCTTTGTAAAAGGCATGATTAACTAGATGAAATAATGCAACATTGTATGAAGATAAACCTACAGCTATAACCATCATACCCAGTTGACTCATAGTAGAATAGGCAATAACTTTTTTAATATCTTGTTGGAATAAACCTATAAGACTACTAAATACAGTGGTAATTGCTCCTAATCATAAACATAGTATTAACACAGTAGAACTGTATTCTATAAGAGGACTTGTACGCATTAATAAGTACACACCAGCGGTAACCATAGTAGCCGCGTGGATTAAAGCACTAACGGGAGTGGGCAATTTTGTTGGTTTTTAGTATATATTAACTAAAAACACTCAGTTACTTCCATAACTGTTCGGACTATATCTTCGTTTATATTATATTATATTATTTTGTCTAATCTATTAAGGTTTTTATTATATCTTTTAATAGTAATTAAACCATCTTCAGTTAAATGTTTTTTATCCATAACTAGTTTATACATTTTATTTCAATTAAAAAAAACTATTGATTTTTTAGTCTTCAGGGGATGGTCATAAAAATATTTCAATACTAAGGGTAATTTAGTTGTATTTACTGTCATATTATATCCGTCATAGCTCTCAAGATAATGTGTTTTACCATTCAATAAGCTACCTAAGTATTGCATTTGTTCAAAATTACCTTTTTGAGATAATATATATCTTAATCTAACTAAACCTCCTTCGGATCCGGGTCCGGAGGATTTAGTTCTATCGATTATAGAACAAGTAAAGCAACCTTCAGCGTCAGTAAATCCACATAGTCAAGAATCAGATAAATCAGGTTTATAATTATTGTCAATATAAACGATATTTTGTTTATATATCTTATTATATGCACTTATAAATAACTTAAATTGGACCTTTCTAGTCTCCATAAAAATATTTCCATTAAATATAGATATTATTTTAAATAATCCTTCTTTGTCTCTTACTCTAAAGCAATGAGTCTTATTATTTTTATCTTGAATTCTTACAACACCGAAACCTAAGTTTTTCTTTATAAAAAATAAAACTTGAGCATCCAAACTAGATTGTGTAATTTTGAATTCTAAATAACCATCTTTATTTATAATAAATGAACCATCTCCTTCAGCAAACCCAATAAATCAATGTTTAAAGACTTTATCTTTTAATATAAACGCTTCACGTGTAGTCTCTGAGGAACCTATATCTTTTGTTAGTGTAGACTGACATATAATTAAGTTTCCTGCGGATTGTCCCTCTTCTTGAATTTTTCCGAGCAAGAAATATCTCTTGAGTGGACCAAGAATTAAAGCAGGATGTTCCCGCATATAGTGTAGTTTAAGGAAGGCCCGGTTACACCAACCTTCCATAGCCATCGGTAGTCAAACGTGCAATCCAACTTGAGAACTTTTAGCCATAGCACCAATTAGTAAACAAATACCTATAATTGTAACAATGTTTTCATTAACAAAAGGAGCTAATGAAAATACTGTAGCATAATCAATATTACCAAAACTTCATAGTATAGCAAACATACCTATAGTTAAAAAACAATCCCCTACTCTGTTAGTTACTAAAGCAGAGATAGAACTTTGGTTTGCCGCTATTCTAGTAAACCAGAAACTTACTAAAAGGTATGAACAAATACCTACACCTTCTCATCCTACAAACATTAGTAAGAAATTGTTAGCTGTTACTAGAATAATCATCATGAAGGTGAATAAACTTAAATAGCTAAAAAATCTTTGATTGTGAGGATCGTGGCTCATATATCCTATGGAATAAATATGCACTAAGGAACTAACAATTAAAACAGGTATTAACATAGATACTGTTAAACTGTCAAAATGAAAACCTCATAAGACATTAAGTGATTCACTATCTATAAATCTAAAAAGATTTATTGATACAGGTATGTTGTTTAAACCTACTTCAAAGAAGGCTACTATTGCCAATAAAGTTGTTACAATTACGCTAGTACATGTAATTAATTGTGCACCGCTAACTCCAATTTTTCTACCAAAAAAACCGGAAACTATTGATCCTAATAAAGGTAAAGTAATTATAGCTAAATACATTATTTATATTCTATTGCAATGCTTCCTCTTAATCTATAAAATGCAACTAGAATACCTAAACCTATCGCCGATTCTGCACCAGCTATTGCTATTATATATATAGCAAATGTTTGGCCTAATATATCGTCAAAGCTAAGTGAACTTATCAATATTAAGAATGTAATAGCTACCAACATTATTTCAATTGAAATAAGCATTAATATTATATTTTTTCTGTTTAAAACAAACCCTATGGTTCCTATTAAAAAAAGTGTTAAGGATAAATTCATTGGAGATTTGTTTTTATTTAATTATTCTAGTATTATGCTACTTTTTATTTATCTTGCTCTTGCTTTTGACTACGTCTGCGTAGCAAGAGCAGCAGACCTATATAACCAAATAGACTCATTAAACAAGGCTTGGTTAAAACATAAAAAAAGTTAAAAGACTGGCCAAATTTATCTAATGTTTATAAGACGCATTCAAAGCTTTAAACTCATTTATTTTATCCGTAAACACTGAAGAATAACCAGGATCATTAATTTTTAATTTACTTTCTATATTTAAACCTTTTTGAAAAAGATCATTAATGCTAGAGCCTTGACTGTTAATTAGCTTATCAATAATACCTAATTTTTTACTAATTTCAATACCTTTGCTTTCAGACATGTCGGCTGGCACATCAACAGACATATTACCTAAAGAATCTGTTATAACATTAACATTACATTGCTGTATTATAAGGTTAAATTGATCTATAAAAGTTGAAAGTTGAGGTATCATATAATTTAAACTAGATACAATATCATTTAAATTATCTAAATTACTTTGTAAAGGTAAACTCACAAAAGCGTGTGGTTTAGGTGGACTAGTTAAAGCTCACTCTAAAGAGTTAGCACTTCTGTTTAGTAAAGTTTGTAGACTATCACTATAGAATTGAGGAGTTAATCAAGGATATCTAGTTGTAGCTTTACCTTCAGTTAATTGTACATAAACTATTTGTAAAAATACTCATGTAGCAATTACACTAATAATAGACCCTAAACTACTAATTAGATTTCACCCTGCGAAAGCGTCAGGATAGTCACTGATTCTTCTAGGCATACCTTGTAGCTAAACCCAAAAAGGTTTTACTTTATTTAATTACATTCCGCGAAAACATAAGTCATTTGTATAAATTATACGGCTTTTTACTACACTTTTTTTTAAGATCTTATTTAAGCTTCGAAGTTAAATCTATATTTTCTATGAATAGAAAAATATTGCTCTCCCATTAAGCTAACAAGAATTAAGAGGTTCTTTTTTAGTAAAAAAGTGTCCTCTTAACATTAAAAAGTATCATTTTAATAAAATATACAACAATTATGCTAGATATTTACAAACTACTTTGTAAAGGTAAGCTCACAAAAGCGTGTGGTTTAGGTGGACTAGTTAAAGCTCATTCTAAAGAGTTAGCACTTCTGTTTAGTAAAGTTTGTAGACTATCACTATAGAATTGAGGAGTTAATCAAGGGTATCTAGTTGTAGCTTTACCTTCAGTTAATTGTACATAAACTATTTGTAAAAATACTCATGTAGCAATTACACTAATAATAGATCCTAAACTACTGATTAGATTTCATCCTGCGAAAGCGTCAGGATAGTCACTAATTCTTCTAGGCATACCTTGTAACTAAGGCTAAAAATGTGAAAGTCTTAATATTGTTTTTTCTAAAAAAAAAAGATAGAAAACACAAATTAAGGTGCACAGGAGGCCTTAAAGCTAATTAACGATGTATGTTTTCGCGGAAAGTTTTGTAATAAAAAGAAAGCAGTATATTTGGTGCAAGTTACATACGCATTACTACGTTGAACGGACTATATCTTTACCCTATTTATAATAATAGGGTATAATGTCTCTAGTCTCTGAGGGTTCCATATTTTACATGGCTTCCTTGCTGATTGCCCTACCTTTATACGTGTAGGGTGTTCCAGCAATTTACATTATACATTTATACTGTTACCAGTAAAAAGGGCCTACAATTTGACCTAGGAAATGTTGAGGGAAAAATGTAACATTAACCCCTATAAACAGTAATCAGAAATGCACTTTACCTAGCATTTTGTTATATTCTAATCCTAATATTTTAGGTATTCAGAAATATCATCCACTAAATAATGCGAAGATGGCTCCCATACTTAAAACGTAATGGAAATGCGCAACTACGTAATATGTATCGTGGAATGCAATATCAAGTGAAGCGTTTGCTAATATAACTCCACTTAATCCCCCAACTGTGAACATGAAAACAAAACCTAATGCAAATAACATTGAAGGTGTAAAGTGTATAGATCCTCCATAACATGTTGCTAATCAGGAGAATATTTTAATACCTGTAGGTACGGCAATTATTAATGTAGCGGCAGTGAAGTATGCTCTTGTATCTACGTCTAAACCAACTGTGTACATGTGATGACTTCAAACAACACAACCTAATACACCTATAGACATCATAGCATAAACCATTCCTAAATATCCAAACACACTCTTGTTAGAGCTAGCTGCTATTGTTGTACTAATTATACCAAAACCAGGCATAATTAATATATAAACTTCAGGGTGACCGAAGAATCAGAAAAGATGTTGGTATAATATAGGATCACCACCACCAGCTGCTTCGAAGAATGATGTATTAAAATTACGGTCTGTAAGAACCATTGTAATTGCACCTGCAAGAACAGGTAATGTTATTAATAATAACACAGCTGTAACAATAACAGCTCATCCAAATAAGGCTAATTTATGTAATTTTATACCAGGACTTCTCATATTAAGTATAGTAGTTATAAAGTTAATTGCACCTAATAAACTACTTATACCTGATAAGTGTAAACCGAATATAGCTAGATCAACACTAGGTCCACTGTGACTTTGTACTCCACTTAAAGGAGGGTACAATGTTCAACCTGTACCTGCTCCATTTTCTATACCACTAGCAAATATAAATAATAGTAAACTAGGTGGTAATAATCAGAAACTTATATTGTTTAATCTAGGGAATGCCATATCTGGCCCTCCTACAAGTAATGGTAATAAGAAATTACCAAATCCTCCGATTAAAGCAGGCATAACTAAAAAGAATACCATAATTATAGCGTGAGCTGTTATAATACTGTTATATAATTGATTATCCGCAATATATTGAACACCAGGTCCACTTAATTCTATTCTAATTAAAATAGAGAAAGCTGTACCTAATAGTCCGGAGAATAAGGCAAATATTAAGTATAAAGTACCAATATCTTTAGCATTTGAAGACAAGAATCATCTTTCTGTTCATAAAGAGATACTACTTTTTATTGGAGAAAGATTAGAGGACCTATTAGTCTCTTCAGGTTGCTGACCTGCTATATCGCTGATAATGGATGTAGAAGTAGATTGGAGATGAGAAATTTGCAAACATCATATCTACTACTATCCGCTTTATAAGTTATACAACAAAGCGTGAGTAATACAAAATGTTACTAGTAAGACTAATGATATTATGTATTAGCTTAAAGGTATTCATCTTATACAATAAATAAAATAAAAAAAAATTCTTAGATAATTTTTTTGTAAATTACTATTTGCTTGCTTTATAATGCGGTTTAGACATTACTACAACTTATTAGCGTAATGTAGGCTTATTATTTAAACATGGGTACCTCAACTAATTTCCTTAGTTATACAGATGGCATTTAGCAGCGACGTCTTGCACTTTTTACTAGTCAGAGATACCAAAAGCATTTAACGGCATACGGTGGCTTTGACAATAGCTGACAGTAGTAAAACAAGAGCATGCTGTATATTTTAATTTGGCCAAAAACAAAACCATTACTATGAATTATTTATTGCTTCTTGCTCTGCTTCGCAGAAGTATGCACACAACAAAATATTTAAATAATCAATTTGTTACGGTTTCATCTGGCTTTAAACTTTTTTTTGGTTACTTTTAAGCAGGTTCTTGTTATAGGGTGATCAAACTGTAATAAAGCTTAACAGTGGGCTTCCGAGCTCGCGAACCCTCTTTTACTATAAGAAGTATTTATCATACTTCTTTACATATTACCACGGTGACTACCATAGAAAGAGGGACATTAATTTCTAGATAATACCCTGATTTATACCATGAACACTCATTAATATGTGTTAAAGTTTAATAAGCACCTGACTTTCCTGTACTACGACACTTAAGCATAGTCTTCCTCTATTAGTAACACAAAGTATATTATTTGTATAATATTAATTCTTATGAAAGATTCCACATTACTAACAATTTATTATAAAAAGATAGTATAAAAAAAGAAATAAACAAAAAATATAATAATAAACATTATAGAAGTATACACTTAGTTTAACGGTATTAATGTAAATCTAAAGCATCTTTTATATAGCTACTTGTTAACACTACAAACACTTGAGCTTGTATGAAAGCAATACCTAATTCTAAACCAGAAAATGCTATAATAAAAGCTAAAGGAATTAAACCTAAAAAGAAAAAGATAAATCCAGAAGTCATAATGTTATAAGTAAAACCAGCTAAAATATTTAATAACATGTGTCCACTTAAAATGTTAGCACCCAATCTAAGACCTAAGGAAACATTTCTTGATAAATAAGATATAAGTTCAATTAAAACTAATAAAGGTAATAAAGCTAAAGGACAACCAGCTGGCACTAATAAAGAAAAAAATTCTAAACCGTGTTTTTGGAAACCTAGTATAGTTGCACCTAAAACTACAGTGAAACTAAGGAAAAATGTAAGTGCGAAATGACTTGTAGAAGCAAAACTATAAGGAATCAAACCTATTAAGTTATTAATTAAAATGAAAATAAATAAAGTAAAAATTAAGGGGAAATATATTTGCCCATTTTTAGGGTTAATTTGATTTGATACTATACTATGTATAGTAGCATACATTGTTTCTAGACCTATTGATCAGTGATCACTTATTATCTTGTTATAGTTAGTAGCTAATACATTTAATGATAAAATTAAAAAAGTACCTATTGTTAAGTATAAACCTATGTTTGTTAATGAAATGTGTGAGTTACCTAATATTGGGGCGTCTAGGCTTATCAGGTTACGTATCTCGAACTGATCTAACGGACTATAATTATCGAAGTTAATTAAATTTGTCATTTATTAGTTATTAGGTTTGGTAGTTTACTAATACATTTTTATGCAAAGGGCCCGTATGAGGGCCATATGGAGGAAATTATGGGTTTAAGTTTATAAGGCCGTATAGTTTTTTTGTGTGCTCTGCTTCGCAGGAGTATGCAAGGCATGGTTTAAAGAAAAAAGGGAGGGATGGGTTTATAGTTTATAATTTACTAATAAACATTCTAGACATAAATAAACGAACAAATCTTGGTAAGATATATTTAGAGAAAACGTATACCATAACTATAAGAAGTATAAAGGCAAATGTTACTTGATTTATAAAATAAAAAGGTACTAATTGTGGCATTTTTTTTTTTACTTAAATTTTTAATAAGGTATAGTACTTATTAAAGTATTTGTCTATTAGTATCTGATTAAAGATAAAAGTTTAGCAGGATTTAAATAAAACTAAAATATCTACCTTTGCTAAATATTTTGTTAAAGGTTTGCTTTTGGTTACTATACTAATTAAACTATAGTACCAAGAACAAACTTTGTCAAAGTAAGAGCAAGTGAGCAGAAATTACTTTGTTGCTTTTTATCTTCTTGTTTTATATGTTTTGTTAAGGCTCTTGTTAACTTTTTACGGATAATAGTTTAACAAGAGCAGATAGCAAGACAAGATGTAATAATTTTTATTTCTAATATTTTTTTGTGCGAAGCAAGATATAGAACTGTGAAACCTTCATGTTACTATGTATATATTATATATGTCTTATATATGCAATTCGTACCAGAAAAATTATAAATAAGTGTATATGTGCTATTATATCAGTATCGAGCTGAAAAGGGTATATACCTATGCTAACATAGGTAGCCCTGCTATACCGTTTAGCAAATAATAGTTAAGAGGGCATTTTTTTTATAAAAAAACCCTTTTAATTAAGAAATAGTAAACATACATATGCTTACCAAATCCTACCTATGTAAAGAATTAGAATTAAAAATTATAAATCAATACTACTATATATTAAAGATGACACTGAATAGTGTAAACCGTCTAATATAGGGGCAGGATATATACCTAATACTACAGTAAATACAACTAATGTAAGAAGAATAAAGAATTCACGTTTATTTACATCACTTACATTAACCTCAAAAAATTTACTAAATGATCCACCAAAAGCTATTCTATTAAACATATATATAGTATATGCAGCAGAGAATATTATAGAAGAACTAGCTAAAACACCTAATAAAGGTAATCTTTCAAATACACCGTAAAGAGACATAAATTCCCCTACAAAGTTAAGAGTAAGAGGAACTCCACTATTTCCTAGACATAGTATAAAGAATAATATAGAAAATAAAGGCATTATTTGAGCCATACCTCTATAGAAACTTATTAATCTAGTACCAGATCTGTCATATAATACACCCCCCGCACAAATAAATAAACCGCTTGAAACGAAACCGTGTCCTAGACCTAAAGCTATACCACCCTCTATACCTTGTATAGTGTTACTAAATACACCTATAAGGTATACAGCAGCGTGTGATACAGAACTATATGCTATAAGTTCCTTAACATCAATAGTCCTTAAAGTACTCAAACTGGCATATATAATAGTTATAACACCTATTAGGTATATTATATAAGTATAATCTAAAGAAGCTTTAGGTAATAAAGGTAGTATAAGTCTAAATATACCATATAAACTTAACTTTAAAACTATAGCTGCCAGAATTATACTACCACCTAAGGGAGATTCAACGTGAGCTTTTAGTAATCAAGTATTTAAAAATATTGTAGGGGTTTTTACTGCAAATGCTAAGAATATACCATAAAATAAATACAGCTGTGTAGAATAATTAAAGTTTGTTTTATACAATGCATCAAAATCAGTTGTACCCATTATTGAAGACATAGCTAATATTGATAATAATAAAAACAAAGATCCGAATAATGTGTATAAAAATAAATAAAAACTTGCTCTTACCTTATTGCTTGATCCGAATAAACCAATTAATATGAATAAAGGTGGTAAAATACTTTCAAAAAAGATATAAAATAATAATATATCTAATACTAAAAAAACAGCTAAAAGCAACGTTTCTAGTAATAAAATTATTATAACATATGATTTAACATTTTCACTAATTGACGTTCAATTACTCAATAAAGCTATAGGTATAATAATAGTCGTTAATAAAACAAAATATATAGATAGTCCATCTAAACCTAGGTAAAAGTCAAAAGAACTTATTTCATGATATTCTTGAACAAATTGGAATTGATTGCTACTAAAATCAAATACAATGAAAATAATTAAAGAGATGATAAGGTTAATAATCGACGTTGTTAAAGCTACAATTTTTATTCGTTTAATATCTAAACTAGACAATTCATACGAGTTGTAGGAAGAGATTGTAAAAATACCTATTAAAGGTACTAACAGTAAAAGTGTAAGTAACATGGTTTAATAAAGTAGCAAAGCAAAGGAATTTCCCTCAGAATTAATATATACATATTAATCTTTAAGGACTCTATACATAAAAGTATGATTTAGATAAGATTAATTTAATTAAATAGATTAACTTTTTTCTTGCTTCTTGCTCTGCTTCGCAGAAGTATGCACACAAGAAAATAAGGATCTACATAATTATAGAATACTTTAAATTTTTTAACCCATGGTTATAAAAATAAGTGCATAAAGAGCTAAAAGTGAAAAAACAGGGTAATAATATAAAATAATAAAGCAAAAAGGTATAAATATACATTAAATTAAATAAATATTTGTAGGTATTATTTCAAAACTGTATAATATACAGGGAACTAATACAACAAAAGAAATAACTAGCGGTAATAATACAGTTCAACAGAAAGACATCAGTTGATCAAAACGAATTCTAGGGAAAGATGCTCTTGTTCATATAAATACGAAAATCAAAATACAAGATTTTACACCTAAAGTTAAACCATATGCTAAACCTTCTACTATAGGGTTTGAAAATATACTTTCATTATTCAGATTATCTATATAATAATCAAAATCTACATATTGTATTAAACCGTATAAAGATGGAGTATAATCATATAAATAACCACCCAGGAATAGTATACTAGTTAATATACATAATAATATAAGGCTAGCGTATTCAGCTAAAAAGAAGAAAACAAAAATAACTGCAGAGTGTTCTGTCATAAATCCACTTACAAGCTCTGACTCAGCTTCAGCTAAATCAAAGGGAGCTCTATTACTTTCTGCTACAGATCCTATAAAAAATATTATAAACACCGGAAACAAAGGTATTATAAATCAAACAGGTCTTTGAGCTTCTATGATAACAGTAAGATTTAAACTTCCTGTTAGCATTATAACAAGTAATATTGCAGAGCTTAAAATTAATTCATAACTAATTAATTGTGCTGTACTTCTAAGTGAACCAAGAAAAGCATATTTACTGTTAGCACTTCAACCAGCTAGTAATATACCATACGTAGCTAAAGAAGATACTGCTAACATATATAATATACCTAAATTAAAATCACTTAATGCTAAACCAGGTCCATAAGGTATAACTAAATAACCTAATAATGAAAAAATTAAAGTTATTATAGGACCAAGGAAAAATAAAACTAAATTAGCTTGTGTAGGTGATACATATTCTTTTAATATAAGTTTTAAGGCATCAGCAAATGCTTGTAAAAGACCATAGTATCCTACTATGTTAGGACCCAATCTTCTTTGCATACTAGCCATTGTTTTCCTTTCGGCTATGGTTACATAGGCAACAGTTAATAATACAGGCACAGTTACTAAAAGGACTTCTATTACAGAAATAAGGGTAGGTATATATAACATTTATTTTTTTTTATTATCTAAGTTTAATATAAATGAAATAAGGGTAATCTCTTTTTTTTACAAGATTCTTAGGTTAAAATTAGTTATACTAAACGTAGGTTAACTATAGGCGTATATTCTTATATGTTATAATCTTGTCATATGCTTCTTTGTTTTGACTTATTGCATACTTCTGCGAAGCAGAGCACACAGAAGCTTAAAGCATAAAAGGCCTAAAGCAAAAGTATACAAAAACTTGTTTTTGTGATAGAGCCTAAAGCAATAGGTAATGACGTTAATATTATAATAGTATATATAAAAATTCTTAGTCAAGAATCGAACTTAAATAAAAATCTTAGGAGTATTTTGCTCTACCATTGAGCTAATAAGAGTTAAATATAGATGTTTTTATTAAACAATAATGTCTATAACAAAAAATTTAATTTAAATATATAATTAATAACATTAGCTATATGATACTGAACAGTAACACACTAAGTTATATGTGAATAAACTAAAAGTAATTTAAATCCGTATACAGTAACTACAGTAACCTCAAAATAAAGAAAAGTTAAAGTTTAATATAACAAATATAAGGTGTTTTAAATTATTTAACAGATATTGATTATAAAGGTAGGGTTTTTTGTATTTAGTGTCCTGTTTTTTCATTTCTTTCACGTAAAGTCAAAAGCAAGAGCACTTTTATATGTTGTGTGCATACTTCTACGAAGCAGAGCAAGAAAAGGAATAAATCTATAACTATAAAAATTATTAATTAAGCAACATATAATAGCAAGAAAGCCATCATAAGAGCAAATAACCCTGTGGCTTCTGCGAAAGCAAAACCTAAAATTGCATAAGAAAATAGTTGACCTCTTAATGAAGGATTTCTTGCAACACCTAATATTAAAGCGCCAAAGACGACACCTATCCCTACACCGGCTCCTATTAAACCCGTTGTAGCTAACCCTGTTCCTATAATTTTTGCAGCTTGTATCATTTGTTTAATATTAAAAAAATCCCATCTGGGAAACCACCATAAAACTAATAACTAACAACTTAGTATGTTAAATTTACTATATTGTTAATTATTAATGTAAATTATTAGCAAGACCTTCCTTCAAATTGTATAGAAAGAACCTTTCTATAGCCTTATAGGCAAGTTTAGAGGTATAAAGGAATCGAACCTTTCATCTTTGATCTGCAATCAAACGGCGTCACCATCTGCCGTATACCTCTTATTTAATAAAGGTACATAAATACTCATATTAAGACTTTAACAATACGAAGTTTAGTGATAAAAGAACTAGAACCTTAGATAGCGTATAGCTATTGAGTTTATAGTTTAACCCATCATACTGATAGACCAAGTCATCCTTTATATATGTGTACAGGAATTGAACCTATATTATAGTGTCCGTAGCACTATGCACTACCATTGTACTAACACACGTTATTTCCTTTTTGTTATTGTTATCACGCATTATTTTTACAAAGTCCGCTTATTTTGATTAATAAAACAAGAGCATTCTGAATATATAGCATAAATATACTTTTTCTCTACATAAGAAATCAATAAACCCGGGATTTAATATTAGCTTTAGGCAAATTATAACTGATGCTTATATCTTTTGGCCTTTAAGGTGTCAAAAGATATAAGCTATCCCTATATAAATTGTACTTCTCTAAATTCTTTCAGTATATGTTAGTGTGTAAACATCCTAACACAAAGAAAGGATAATTACCTTTATATTGCAAAGCATATTGCTGTTTTGTTTGACTAATCAAACAAAAATTAAATAGCATCTTATATAAAAAGGTATTGTTTTGTGTCCCTGCGCAAGCGAGCACAGTATTTGTTTTAATTCTCTCCTTCGAAAGAAGCGTACTACGTACTACGTACATTAATACGTAATTTAAAAGTATATAACAGTAGTATCTTATATAGGCTAATATTAGTATTAATTAACCCTCGTGCTGTGACTAGTCAAAAGCAAGGGGGTCAAAAGTATATATAAGCATTATTGTTCTTCTAATCATGTAAGGAATTTCTCTATTGAAACTGATTCTATAACTATAGGCATAGAACTGTGTAATATTCCACATAATTCTGAACATTGACCATAAAATGTACCTTCTCTGTTAATAAGAACAGATACTTGATTTAATCTACCAGGATAAGCATCACACTTTATACCTAAAGCAGGACAAGCAAATGCATGGATAACATCTGCTGCTGTAATAATGAATCTGACGTGTGTTAATTCTGGAAGGATAACTCTGTTATCTACTTCTAACAATCTTAATGCTCCGTCTTCTAAATCTGAATCTGGTATTAAGTATGAATCAAATTCTATAAATTCCTCGTCTGAATTTAAGAAGTCTGGATATTGGTAACTTCAATATCATTGGTGTCCTTCTGCTAATATAGACATCGCAGGATCACTAACTTCATCCATTAAGTATAATAACTTGAATGAAGGGAAAGCTATTAATATTAATATTAAAGCAGGAGTTATTGTTCATATTAATTCTATTAATGTTCCGTGGTTTAAGTATTTATGTGAAATAGGTGTATTTACACTAGTGTAATTTCTAACGATTGAAATCATTATTCACCCTACTCCAAATAAAATTACAACTAAATAGAACATAATATTATCATGTAACTCAACTAACCCTTCCATTTGTGGTGTAGCACTGTCTTGGAAATAAAGACCCCAAGGTCTCGGAGTATCACAATTATTAAATAGATTAGAAAAAATTAAATTTAACATATTTATATATATATATATATTTTCTATTATAAAAAAGTTATAAAAAAATTAAAAGCCCGTAATATAGGAAATTAGAGTTAAATTAGAGTATTATTATATAATAGAAACCGATGGCTAGTTTACACTGTAAATAAAAGCAGTGATACAGTGTAGTAATATTGCTGTATTTTTTTAGTTATTAAACCCTGTTTATTTATTTTCTTGCTCTGCTTCGCAGAAGTATGCACATAGCAAAGTTTTTAGGTTGTAACACTACCTTTAAACAAAATTGAAAATATATTTTTTTACATTTATATGTTTTGTACTTCTATAGGTTCTTTCACTGTCTATCTTAACATGTTAATATGTTAATATATAATAAATAAGATACAAGGAAAGGATAATTAATTTTTATGAATCGAAGAAACTAAAAAATTATTTGTTGCGCATACTACATACTCGTAATGGGCAATAAAGCTGCATTTAGCTTATATGTAGTAAAACTTACACACCTTGATTATTTAACTGTACAAATTTTAAAGTTTATTAGTAAAAGTACTTTTATTAAAACTAGATGAATGAGAAACCATGCTTGTATTATTATTATATAAAACTAGCGTTTGTCTACTATCTATTTTTAAGGCATTTTTACCTAACTCAAAAGCAAATCCTAATGTTAAAGCTAAAAAGAATATTAACATTATAACTAGACCATATATACCATTTGTATAGGCACTAACTACATAAGGATAAACTAAAAGAATTTCTAAATCAAATAATAAAAAAAGCAGTGCAAAGATAAAGAAAGATATACTAAATTGTGTTCTATTTTGACCTAAGAAAGAATGAAAACCACATTCAAAAGCACTATCTTTTTCTTGGTAAGGGTTATGTGGGGCAAATAATAAATTTAGAGCCAATAGTATAATAGCTAATAAAGGTATGAAAACAAAAAAGAAAGTAGTACTTGTCATTTAACAGTTGAATAACATCAAAGCCAGTATATTTGCAGTGCTCAATCATTCTGTGGGTATAAACATAAACAATAAAATTATTAATGTTAGTATAGAAATAGTTATAGTTAAAGAACTAGATAATACTATATTTTTTAATGTAAATGTACTTACTTCTGTAGTTTTACTACTGATAATATTACCATGTAATTTTATTGTAGCTAACTCTGGGTTTATTTTATAATCTGATTTACTGTAGAAAACTTCTTTAATAACATTTAGATAGTAAACAGCACTAATTACACTAGTTAATATAGCAACTAAAGTAAGGAAAATGTAACCACTATCTAGGGCTGCACTTAACACCATCTGTTTAGCAAAAAATCCTATTAGAGGAGGTACACCTGCAAAAGAGAATAAAGTTATAGCTAAACTTAAAGCTAAAACAGGGTTTATATAAAAGTAACCTTTCATTTGACTTATAAGTTGAATTGGTGAATTGTTTTTATCTTCCAGTTTTTCAAATTCTTCGTTGTCATTTATGTAATAAAAAAGGGAAAACCCTATACTAATAAGTATAACAAAAGCATTTAAATTACTGATAGAGTATTGCATTAGATAAAAAATAAAGGCTTGAATAGATTCTATACTATTTATACTTAAGGCTAGTAATATAAACCCTAAATGAGAAATAGTACTGTAGGCAAATAACCTTTTAATTCTAAACTGAGTTAGACCCATAACCGCACCTATTACTAATGATAATAGAGAACTAACAAGTAAGCTAGATGTTCAGCTAAATTGATAAGAAAATAAAGAATTACTTGTATAATGTACTAATTCCAAGAAGAATATAAATATCGATATTTTGGCTATTATCGCTACAAATGTTGTAACTATAGTAGGAATTGCGTCATATACATCCGGAGATCAAAAATGAAAAGGCGCTGCACTAACTTTAAATAAAAAACCTACACTTAAAATAAGCAAAGAAAAGTTTATATAGTAGGATTTATATCAATATAGTATACCATCGTCTAAATTTCCGTTAGATATGTCACTTAAACTAGTTATAATATAAAGTCCGTCTAAATTAGTTGTACCTGAATTTGCATATAATAAGCCCATACCAAGTAATATAAAACAAGAACTTAAACCTCCTAATAAAAAATAAGTTAAACCACCTGAAGTAGCTAACTCTGAATTTCTATATAGTGTACTAAGTAAATATAAACCGTAACTTTGCAGTTCTATCGATAAAAATATTGATACTAAATCACTCGTTGACACTAAAAAAACAGCTCCACAAATAATAAATAAAATTATTAAAGGGTACTCTATAATTCTAAACTGCTCAGACATTTTGTTTACAATCTTGTTTTTATAGTAGCTAAATTTGTATAAAAATAATTTATTTAAAGATGAATATTCTGGAACTCAAACACGACGAGGGTAAAACGCAGTTAACTGTAATATTATTGCACTTATAATAAAGATAAAAGGGTGGAATATTTGTGTGGTACTAGTCGATTGAAAGAGTCCTCCAAATAAACCCACTCCGCTCCCTAGCGTTCCAAGGTATAAACTATTTATAGCAAAAATGGTTGCCAATAGTAGTATCGTTATAGCTGTTCTACTAAATAGTATTGACTTGTCTCGCCTTAAAGTTATAGCGTTAGATAATAGTAAAAGTAATGTTGAATGTAGAAGGATTAAATTTTACAGATTTGAACTGTTTAACAGATTTAAAATGTTATAGCCAGGTGTTATAATTAGTCTTTAATAGGTAAAGCCTAAACGCTTATGTAAATTTAAATTTATACGAATAAACAGCCGGAAGTTAAATAAGAGCTGAAAGAGAAAACCGAACATTAACCTCAGCTGTAATGAGCAGCTTGCTTTACCAATTAAGCTATAACCTTTTATGTTTTTCCTATTATGAACTTAAAATAGAGCCGGAGGAGAAAATCGAATTCTCATTCTTAACGCATGAAATTAATGTTCTAACCGTTGAACTACTCTGGCTAAATTTATATTTAGCTAATATATACTAATATTAGCTAAAATAAACTTTATTTTTTTTTGTATACTTATTAGTTTAAATATAAAATATTATGGGCGGATACCCTGACTTGAACAGGGAACGTATTGTGCCACATACAACTGTTCTACCATTGAACTACATCCACCTTAAATTATCTCTCGCCATGACTTAGTCAAAGCAGATAATAAATACTTTATCTTGGAATGATTCGAACATTCAATAGTAAATACCAAAAATTTATGACTTACCGATTAGTCTACAAGATATTATAGATTTAATACTATAGTTTTTATCTAATATATTTTTACATACATAAGTACCTGGTTTTTTTAGGTATTTTTCATTTAGGCGTAAAAATGAAACCATTATACTTAAAACTGAATCAACTAATAGATACTAAAAAAGGAATAGTATTATTTACGTTAAATATTTGTTTTTTATTGGTATTAGGTGTGGGGTAAGGAAAAAAAAGGATAAATATTAAAATTTATATATCTTAAGTTTGTTTTTCTCCTCCGGCTCTATTGTTTTTACTTTTTTATTCAAAAAAAAGAGACGATATTCTCTAATTTATTTACCAAAGACATTATAATAAAAAATAAAAAAATAAGTATATTTATTATAATATTTAGCAAATATAGGTGACAAGATTTGAACTTGCACGATGTAAATCATCCCGTCCTAAGCGGAACTTGTCTACCAGTTTCAACACACCCATTCATATAAAGATTTTTTTATACCGTTGCTCGAGGTAAGATTTGAACTTACAACCTAAACATCTTCAGAGTTCCGCTCTACCAGGTTGAGCTTCTCGAGCTTTTATACTTTTTTTTAGAAACTAACTTCTAGAATGTTTATAGCAATAAATTGGAGACATCCAGACTTGAACTGGAACAGATGGCTTGCAAAGTCACTATTCTACCAATTGAATTATGTCCCCTGATATAAAAGAAGAAAATTTATATTTTTTTTTATTAACTTACTATTTACAATATTTTATTACATAGTTATATCCAAGAGAGGACTTGAACCTCTAAAGCGCTAGCCAGTAAAGCTTAAGTTTACCTTGTTTACCAATTTCAACACTTGGATTAATATACCCTAATAAGGCCAGGGTGAGTTGAACACCCATCTCAGCTGTCATGAGCAGCTTGCTTTACCAATTAAGCTATAACCTTTTATGTTTTTCTCCTCCGGCTCTATCAGTTTTGTGTGCATACTTCTGCGAAGCAGAGCAAGAAGCAAAAACATAGATCAAGTTTTTGACTAGTCTACTTATATATACCCTAACGGAGTTGACTAATAATAGGATTTAATATCATGTGCGGACAAAGGATTTGCACCAATATAGACTGGGCATGAGCCAGTTATGTTAACTATTACATCAATCCGCATTAATGGTAAACATTATTTTATTAGCCTCAGAGGGGATCGAACCCTCGGATGTAATGATGAAAACATTATGTCTTAACCACTTGACTATAAGGCCTTACAGCTATATTAGCAGCTGTTTTTATTATTTGTTTTTATTAGCCCGGTGCAAGTATCGCACTTGCTTCAGTTGATTACAAAACAGCTACATTACTTTTATGCTAACCAGGCAGAGATTTCTTATTAAATTAAATCAAATAGCTCTTATGCCAGTTTAATAAAAATCATAAGATTTGTATTAGGTTTATGCTCTTGCTCCGCAGACGTAGTCAAAAGCAAGACCTTTTTCTTTTAAGAGATGATATCACACATAATTAGTTTTATATAAAATTAGTACTTTATGCCTAAAAACATTTAAATTCTTACAGCTAAAGCCTATTGATTGTATATAAAAATATCCGTTCTACGTATTTCTACGTATTACTCGTATTTATTAAATATACAAAATCGTAGTGTTATGCTACGTATGTTTAAGAACATCTTAAATTAAGCTTCGTGCCTAGATGCTTTCAGCACTTATCTTTAACCAACATAGCGTTCCTGCCGTGCCTATGCTATAAATTTACTCAAGTGAAAGTAACATCCCTATATAAAAAATTTTCATTTCTATACTTAAATTAATATTGGGCACATAAACAACAGGTAAACCAGAGGTTAATATACCCAGCTCCTTTCGTACGAGGGGGCTATTCTTATTATATTCTAATTTCCTCTAGAAGATAGAAACCATACTGTCTCACGACGTATTTAACCCAGCTCGTGTAACTTATTAATCGACGAACAGTCGAACCCTTCATAGCTCCTGCATCCATGTGGATAAGTTAAGCCGACATCGAGGTGCCAAACTGCGTCCCCAATTTGTACTCTCTGACGCAATTAGCCTGTTCAAATTTGTTAATATAAATATTTTTGTATTTATTTCCAATTTTTTCAAAATGGTTCAGACTATTTCTTCATTTTTTGTTTTTTCTTATATATTATGCGACACGAAATAAAAAAAAGATAGGGATTATTAAGATGATTGACTTCTCTTTAATCGAAAAGTCAATCAAGAAAGACAAATAAAGAAATTATTTATTAGCTACTCAACCTTTAATACCAAAAGCACCATTACGGGTTTTTGAATTAATTAATGAATATTGCACATTAGATTTAAAAATACCTCTTAACATTACAGCAGATAATCCTTTAAAAGAAGAATCTACATTTTTTAAACCACCTTTTCATCTCATTTTAAATACAGATTTAGAAGCAGTAAATCTTTTAGTTAACCTTCCTTTAGCTTCTACCCTAACACCAGCCAAATTTAAATGTTTTAAATTTTTAATAACATAAGTTTCTAAAGAAATAGGTAACTTAATAGTTGTTGATTTATACTTAAAATCGACTTCTAAGTCTTCAGATGAAGGAAATAAATTTAACAACAAGTTATTTAAAAAGTCTGTATTAGAAGGCAAGGTATTAGAAGAGAAGGTATTAGTACCAGAAGTATTGTCAAACATAGAAGTAATATAAGAATTCCTTATTTTATTAACTAACAAGTCGTCTCTATTAAAGTCGTAATATTTTTCACTTCTTCTACTTACATTAGGTAAATTTACTTTACTTAAAGAAGATCTTAAAACACTAAACAATCTATTTTTTCTATTTTTTAATTTTAAAGCTATAGCTTGTGTGAATATATCACTATTTAGATGCATTTGATTTAGCTCAACTACATTAAATTCTACTTCTTTATTGTACATGTTTTTAACTACAGAACCTAATTTTCTTAGTAATGTTGGATTTGATTTAGCTATATTGAACTTAAGTAAATATAAAAATCTTCTTAATTTTTTTAAATAATTTCATTTGGCTACAGCTAATCTATCGTTAAATTCAGGGTACTTAATAATATCCAAGTTAGGTATTTTGTTAGCAAATAAGATATACCTCTCTTCATTATTCAAGACTTTTCTTCCAACTAACACTTTCAAAAGCACGTAATATAAGTTAATAGTATCTAAATAAGTTGTTAATTTATTTACATAAAATGCAACAGTTGAAAGATATATTTCACGATATGTTACGATGTTTTTTAGAATTCTTGTGGGACGCCTTTTATACTGTATTTTATAAGTAGTAGGCGACTCCAAAAATTCTTTTAAAGTATAAGGTCTACTGTAGGATACTACTTTTTCATTTTTTCTATCTCTAGAAATAACTATTCTTAAAGGGAATTTGGCTAAGTATAAAAATTTAAATTGTTTTCTTAGTTCTCTTATAAGATACATTTTTTCGGTGTTATAAAGGTATAAAGTAATTATTACTTTAGAATTAGTGTGTTTTAATTCACCTTTACCTACAAAAACTTTTCTAGAAGATAAACGTCTAAATCTACTAACAGTAGGTTTAACATTTAAAATTTTATGATTAACTTGCATATTATAATAACCTTTTAATAAGTTAATTAAACTTTTATCTAAAACGGGTAATGTTTTTATCAGGTTTTTGTTATAATTATAAATACTGTTAAATCATTCTTGAGCTGCTGGGGGGTAATGTCTCGTTTGTCCTGTATCATTAAAAACATATTGCAAAGGTTTATAAACAACTTTGTTTATCTTTTTAGTGAATATACGAGGAGTACTAAAAACGACGGGATTATGAACATTTGATTTATTCAATTGTTTATCTGTTTTAGTATTATTCATATTAAATATTTTATAAAAAGAGTTTTCTTTATTTTAATATAAATATTTTATATTAAAGCTAGTACATTAATAAAAAATATTATTAATAATTGGATAGCTATAATTAAAGTAATTATAGCTTTTATATATAAGAGGAAAAAAGAAATGTTGGGTGCTAATAGAAAGGTTATTGTTAGCATAACTCACCTTCTAGTCGTTGAACGCTTTTACTCTACAATATATACTAGGTAAAAAGTAAATGGAGTATAATAACTCCAAATATAGAGACCTAATATACAAAAATGCTAGAGTAAAGATCGCTTCAAGTTAACTCTTGCAAAGCATAAAGTCATTCTTGAAATTATCCCAATTAAATACCAATAGATTTATTCCGAATGCAGCAGCTTACATTAAGTCATGGTGACGAATTAAAGATGCTGCAAAGGAATAAAGCATCGGGGGACTAACATCCCTAGCGTAGCTTTTTCAAAAACCCAAGACCTTTCCTTTCTGCGTCTTGTGATCATATGCCCCGCTTACGCGACTGATAGACGTGTAAGTCAGACAGTAAAGCAAGATTAAGCCATTAAACTTGACAAGTAATAAACATAATTATATTATTAGTGTGGTGTATTTATTTACAATAAATCTACTAATAACATAACTAAAAACATTAAGATAATTTTAATGTTTTAATTACAACTATTTTCCATATAGTTAAAATCTTACTTGTATAAAATTTATTAGTTCTAACTCAATAGATATATAGCTGGATTAGTTATAGCTTCTTATTCTTCTTGCGAAGCATGAAGAGGGCTATACCAAATAACAAACTAAAAATTAAAAAAATATACGATATTTCGTATATTTGACTACCATAATTAAATCATGGTAATTTTACAAAATTAACTTTGGATACACCCAGGTACTTTTTATGGGATCTGTGCCCCGCATAAACTGCCTCCTAGCAATTGTCCCCTCAAAAGAGGGTTAATCATTGTACTAAACCCCAGTAAAAATAAATAAATATTAAAACTGAAATAATAGTAGTCTGACGTAGATATTATCTACCAATATGATAAATTAAATAAAGGAGTTTCAATTGTGCATATAGCAAACGAACGCCTTTTATAGACATTCCTGCTATCTTAACATACCTTATACACTAAAATTCATAGTATCATATTCAATAACTAGCAACAGTAAAGCTGCATAGGGTCTTCTCGTCTAACTAGAGGTAAACTGTATCTGCACAGTTATTCCAATTTCACTGAGCCAATCATCGAGACAGCTGTTGCATCGTTAAATCATTCATGCAAGACCGCATTTAACGGCCAAGGTATTCCGCTACCTTAGGACCCTCATAGGTAAGGCCGCCATTGATCGGGGTTTCCTTCAAAACCAAGCTTATATTAGTCAGCTTAGCAAATCCGTTAACCAGCCGACATCGGGCAGAAATCACACTCAATACTTTGATTTATTATCTTACTGCAGAGTGCTTTGTTTTAATTAAACAGTCGTACAACACTATTCCATGCTTCCTATTCTTTACCTGATATTAATCAGGAGGAATGGCTCTCCTTATCCCGAAGTTACGGTAGTTAGTTTGCCGAGTTCCTTGATGATTGTTCACTCAAACGCCTTCGTATTCTCTACTAGCTTACTTGTGGTAGTTTTTAGGTACGGTTTTTCTTGTATTTATCTTAACTCTTCATCTAATTAAGTTTATTATAGTGTTCAATAAATACTGTTACTGTTTTTCCAGAACCCATTTCACTTTACTCGTTAAATTTTCAAAACTCTATCTCATCTAATAAGTATATTGAAGAGTATTAAAGCTTTAAATCGTTATTCTCATCTAGATTAGTTTATTGAAGCGTATTTAAATAATTGATAAGTATTGTCTTTACAGATCAAGGTTGTAACTTGTAACTCAGATTTTTCTCATCATTTAATCCTTTAGGTTGGTAAATTTAGAGGCCGTTACTTTACAAAATCCATAAGCTTTAGGCGAGGGATTGGTCACAAAAGGCATAGCCTCATCTTTTGAGTTTATTGGATACCTAAATATGACCCCCCTTTTTCGTTACTCATGTCAGCATTCTCACTTGGGTTATCTGATCAATATTCTTGAAAAGAATAAGTCCGAGATTTACCCAACGTTCCGCTACCCCACTAAATATAATAAAAAAGATTATTAATAAATATGGACAATGTGTCGGTATAATGTTTAGATCCGTTAAATTTTCGGCGCAACTATCGCTGCAATTTCCACTTTAAATAGAAAAAGCTAAACTAGTGCTCTGTTACGAGATCTTCAAAAAATGACCGCTTCTAAGCCTATTTCCTAGTCGTATAAGATAGAAACCTCCTTAATTTCACTTAACATTAATTTTGGAACCTTAACAATTGTTCTGGGCTGTTTCCCTTTAGACATACAACCTTATCGTACTATGTCCGATTATTCAAGATTCATCATTGCCCTTCCGAGTGCGAATACTCACCGATAAAACCTTCACGGTTGCCCGATATATGCAAAAATAGCTTAAAAAATCAAAAGATCTTAAAAGTTAAAAGTTGCCTGAGATCACAGTTCTGTACCTGCTATGATGTAACTTGAATTACCTACTTATATAGGTTTCGCAGAAAACCAGCTATCCTAGTCAGTATTGTCTTTCACTAACTTACCACAGTTCTTCGGATATCTTTACAACGATAACCCGTTCGGGCTTTTATAACCCTGACTGTAGTAAGATCACTAGGCTTCGGGTCTAATTTTAGATACTAATTCATTATTTCATAATTGGTTTATCTAGGCATTGCTGCTCGCATCTAATATTAACTTGCTGACCCATTATGCGAAAGGTACACTCTTACTAGTTGTTTAAACTATACTCGAGCTGCTTATAAAACTACTATTTCAAACCTTTCCTTCACAGTACTATACGCTGTCGCTTATATATTATATTTAGCCTTAGAGGAAGGTTCCCCTTTATATTCAAACAGGTTTTACCCGTTTTACTTATTTAATATATCAGTGGATTAAACATCATTTCTAATCAATTAAGTTTTGAAAATCTGGTAAAAATCCTGTAATGTTAATCTTAATAATTATTTTATTACAATATATTACCTTACAACCTTAGTCATAAGATAAGATATACTGATATTTATATAGGCTTTTCTACTTTAGTTCTCACTAATCATAGAATCTCGTTTGATTTCTTTTCCTGAAGTTACTAAGATATTTCAATTCACTTCGTTTATTATTGAATTTCTCTAAGAGTTCATGTGTCTACTTTATTTCTAAGCTGGTTTAGGGCCCGCAGAGCGCTTAATCCCCTAAAAAACACCATATCAATTAGATTGTTATTAAATAGGGAGGCTAATTTACACAGACACAAAATAAATATACTCTCTTTAATATATAGCCAGGTATCCCTAATAGTTTCTTTATATACTTTCTTACACTATAAATAGTGTAAATGTTATTATTAGATATGTAATAACATTTCTCATATTAATTTTACTCGTTATAAGAAACATTACTAACAATTATTTCTATTGTACTTAAAATACTTGTCGGATTATTATGATTCGAACATAACAATTCCTCAACCCAAATGAGGCGCCTAACCAACCTGGCTCTAATCCGTGTAGTATTTTTAATACCAGTATTGTGTATTTACATTATTATAATTTTTTATAAAATATTGTATTGTGATTTCTACTTCTCTTAAGGTTTAGGTTGTATAATAAAAACAGAAGTATGATGATAAAAACAAGTCTAAAAAGAGTAGAAAAAAACAGAGAATATCCGATTTGAACGGATGTGATCTATTAAACCAAATAAGTTTCAAGCTTATCGCCTTAAACCGCTCGGCCAATTCTCTTTAAGGTGATACACTCTATTAATGGTACAAATGTTTATATTATTTAGTAGAAAACAGTATTAATAAAAAACAAGGCTAGTAGCAGTGAAATACATTATAAGTAAAGAAAAAAATTACCAATTGTTCTATTTCACCTGATTCCTCAGAGAATTGAACTCTGGACCTATCCTTATCAAGAATATGCTTTACCAATTAAGCTAAGGAACCTTTATAAAAGCAGAACACCTCCTAACAATATCCTAACATATTAGCCTAATAGAATGTAAAGATTATAATAATATAATATAAGTCATAAATTAAAGAACAAGAGCACTCAGATTTGAACTGAGAACGTAAAGTTTGAAGCTTCATGTTTTACCATTAAACTATGCTCTTTTAGAATCTATTGTGCACGATTACATAATTGTGATGACGTTATATAATTAACAATGCGTACTTTTTATTTTCAATAAACGGAAGAGAGATGACTCGAACATCCAGGTGCATAGCACAATATTTAGCAAATATCTTGTTTTACCAATAACAACTTTTCCTTAGTAAATATATACGACCAGTCGAATTTGAATCGACATAACCTGTTTGGAAGACAAGTGTTCTACCATTAAACTATGGTCGTTTAGATGTAAACTATATGTTTAAACATAAAACTATATGCATATCACGACGAGTTGAAATCGTATTGACATACCTTGTTTTTTGTTTTATGCTCTTGCTCCGCAGACGTAGTCAAAAGCAAGACTATTCTTGTATGCTCTTTTGAATGCGCTCAAAGGACATAGTATATATAAACGGGTCAGGCCGGGTTCGAACCGACACCTACTTCCATGACAAGGAAGGTATCTACCAATTAATAACTGACCCTTAATTACGATCAGTCGAACTCGAATCGACATAACCTGTTTGGAAGACAAGTGTTCTACCATTAAACTATGATCGTTTAATTATTACTGTTTAAGACCTATGGGATTCGAACCCATATGACAAAGATTAAAAGACTCGTATTTTACCATTAAACTAAGGTCTCTTATTAATATAATACTACTCCTTCGTAAGAGCAGTATTAGTTTTTAAATCCCTTGCTTTGCATGAGGATAAAAAAAAATAATCCTTAAACTAAGAACCTCAATAGTATATTGATATGAATAAAAATAATCATACTACATCAACAAAATGTCAGTACAGAATACTTGCTTCTAAACCTAAGTGGTGATTGTCAGTACTGTGATATGCTAGTACACGTCACAGTCCTACAGCTATGAAAGCTGTCCCGATCATAACATGAAGACCGTGAAAACCTGTAGCAAGATAAAAACATGACCCAAATGCACCATCACTTATTGTGAAAGAAGAAACGGCGTACTCTACACCTTGGAAACCTGTAAATGTTACGGCTAATAGTACAGTAGCAAGCAGTCCATATAAGGCTCCACTTCTATTTCCCTGTATTAAAGAGTGGTGAGCGTATGTAACTGTAACACCTGATGATAGTAAGATTACTGTGTTTAGTAAAGGTAATTCAAAAGGATTTACAGCGTCTATACCCATAGGAGGTCACTGAGCCCCTAATTCTACTGTAGGAGACAGAGCACTGTGAAAAAAGGCTCAAAAGATACTTAAGAAGAATAATGCTTCTGATATTATAAATAGAGCTACACCCATGTTTAACCCTCTTTGCACAGCTAGTGTATGATTTCCTAAGTATGTACCTTCACTTATAACATCTCTTCATCATAATGACATAGATGAAATAAGAGCTACGAAAGCTAACGCTAAAAAGTTTTCAGCATTAGAAAAACCATGCATTGTTAATACTCCACATGTAGTTAAAGTTAATAAGCTTAAAGACGAAAATATAGGTCAAGGAGAAGGGGATACTAAATGGAAAGGGTGACCTTGAAAATTACTTCTAGTTAAAATTGTCATGTTCATTCTCTTATTATTATAATTTATTTTCTTGCGAAGCACATGGTAAAGTTTATATTGTGATTCTCTTATAGTGTAATTGTTTTGTAATGTAATTGTTTTGATTGTATTACATAATAAAAAGGCCTAATCAGTTTAGTATTAATAGTTTAAACTATTAACTTTATATACAGGTTTTTATATGTAATACAATTTAAATAAGGAATAGGTGACTTGAACACCTAGCCTACCGTGTGTAAAACGGTTGCTCTACCATTAAGCTAATCCCTTTAAGGTTTAAAGTTAAATATTTTTTATTAAAAACAGTATATAAAGTTAAATCTTAAAAAAAGAATGGTCTTGCTTTTGACTACGTCTGCGGAGCAAGAGCATAAACCTTTCTTTTTATTTTTTTTGTTTTATTGTAATTACAATAGCACCAACCATAGCTAACAGTAGTATAATAGAAGTTAGTATTAGTCATATACTGTAATTAGTATACATAATATTACCTATACTTGTAATATGACTAGTTTCCGATAAATTACCATCTCATAGTTTACTTGTAACAAAGAATATTGCACCATTGTTTTCCTGATTAATACCAGTTAACTTAAAGAAATATTCACTGTAATTATCCAGGGAAGCAGAACTGCTTGATCCGGGTATACCATAAGGCAATATTTGATATACAGTAAAGCTGAAAGCTATTATTATTAATATAGCTAAAGGTATACTATTGCTAACATTACTTAGCAATTCACTTATTCTAACATTTATTAACATTAAAATAAAAAGGAATAAAATAGATATAGCACCTACATAAACTAATAAATAAGATAAACCTATAAAACTAAGACCTAATACCATAAGATAAGAAGATATACCAAGAAAAAGGCTAATTAAAAATAAAACAGAAACGATAGGATTTTTACTTGTAATAACTAGTATTCCAGATAAGACAGAAATTAATGAAAATAAATCTAAAGCTTCTATTTTATATCCATTAGTGTATGATTCAACTAAAACGTACAAACTGTTCATGGAGATATGTGTAATGGGATTTAACCTGAAAAATTCAGAGAAGTATAGTTATAATGTCAATAGTCTAACTTTCAACATTATTTAGCTAAAATTTAACATCAACGCTAAAAACACCCCTCCGCTAATTAACCAATATTATTAGTCTAGATTTTCGAGTTTGTGTACATGATTATACTATACAGTCAACGAAGAGTATATACTGTAAAGTACTTGTTATATACGACTAGCTAGCCAGTATATAATACTTTATTACAAATAATTATATATTAGGCTCTGTTCTTTATGCTATTGTTCTTTATGCTATTGTTCTAATACGTTTGCTTATACCTTCGACCGAAGGATAAAGAAAAAACAAAAACAAGAAGCATAAAATAAGAGCAAGAAACATGAAGAGTAGTGAATGCTTACTCAACAGCCCTTAATATGAATTGAACATATATCAGAATATTAACAGTATTCTGCTCTACCGTTGAGCTATAAGAGCTTACTAAACTTAGATTTTTAACTACTGTATATACTAGGGTTCGCAATAAGTGGGTTTAGCCTACTTCGTAATAGCATACAGCAATACATATATAGTTAAGAAGAAAAGGAATTGAACCTTCGACAGCATGTTGCTACTGAGTTTACAGCTCAACCCGCCATACCAACAGACGGAACCTTCCTTTATATATATATGTGTATATATATATAATATATGTATTGTTTACAATAATAAATCCCGTGCAACTTCCGCTACACGAACCGTATTTCGACTTAACACCAATCAAAGTCACGCATACGAAGACTTGCCATAATTACAACTAGAACTGCTTAACTAGAGTAAATAAAAATAACAAGCCAAACTTATTGCACATACTTCTTTCGGCGCCTGACGAGTAGTTAGTACCTATCTGAGATTAGATCCACCGTGACGTGGTGATTCACGATTACTAGTAATTCCTTATTCATGTAGTCGAATTTCAGACTACAATCCTTGTTATATCCTATTTTAATTAGATTAGCTCAAATTCACATTTTCGCATCATTTTGTATAGGTATATGTGGCACGTCTATCGCCCACAATATTAAGGCCATGATGACTTGTCTTGGTCCCTGTTATCATATCCAATATAATGGTGAACTGCTTTATTCATTTTACAATTAGAGGTTAACCTTTTTTTTACTTATACTCCGTAAGAAGTAACAGAAAAAAAATAAGAATAATCAATTATATAAAAAGCAAATAAAGCAAGGGCTTCCGTTAATTTAAAGGACTTAACCAATATCTCACGACATTAACTGAAGACAGCCGTGCAACACTTGTAATATCTCATAGAGATAATATTCAAATTGTGGTAAGGTTTTTCGCGTGCTTACGAATTAAATAACATACTTCACTACTGGTTTCAGAAACGGTCTAATGATTTCAGTTCCTGCGTTGCCACATTACTCTTGAGGTGAAATGCTTACACTTTCATTTATAGACTAAATATAACAATAAAAACTAAATAAAGAATTTTCTTTTAAAGGAAAACAATTTACAGCTAAATAAATCTAATCTATGGCATTCATAATTCTCTGCTTGGACTACTAGGGTATCTAATCCTGTTCGTGACCCGAGCCTTCGTCCCTCAACGTCAGTTATTAGATAAAAGGTTGCTTTCGCCGCTACCAGTCGTTATGGTATCAACAAATTTCAACTCTACTCCATAAATACTCACCTCCTCATATATAACTCTAGTAAAAACATATCTTATTTAAGATTAATTTTACCGTCTAGGTACCCTTTAAACCTACTAAAGATGAATAACACTAGTCTTCTACGTATTACCGCGACTGCTGGCACGTAATTTGGTCAAGACATATAGATATAAAATTGTCATAATCAGTTTTATTCTAGAACTTTACTCGACAAAGTCGCTACTATGCCGTCTGCCTGAATAAAAATACTCAGTTAAGTAACTAGAAGATTTTTTATCTAGTTAACAAGCCGCAAATTATCTAAACGACTACTATTAATCTAACATAATCAAAAAAATAATAATCGTTTATCAAAACCAAACATAGCTAACCGAAGTTATACATTCCCCCAAATTGCTGGTTCAGCCGTTAGGCCATTGACCAATATTCCCCACTGCTGTACTATACGTATTGGGGTTTTTTCAGACCCAATGTGATCGATCGACCTCTCAGCCTCGACTACGGAATTTCAAGCTAGTTAAGCCATTACCTTAACTACTACCTATCCGGAATATTTATTGTCCTCGCAAAGCGGAAAGTCTTCCTTTTACTCGTCTACGTCTTATATAATAAAAATAAATAAAAAAAAAATAAAAAAGAAGTAATAAATTAACACTTAAAAGTGGATTATCTTTTCACTTCTTCTTTTTTCTTTCTTTTTATCGCACATATACTTAACGCGTACTTCATATGGTATTTATAAACCTTACTCCACGGCAGCCAAAATATATACTCACCTGTACACCACTTCTAATAAAATAAATTATGCTTCTTAAGTCATTAAAGTCAAAAGAAATACCGTTTATTAAATTAGACGTACGATTAGCATGTGTCAAGCATTTGGACAGCGTTCATTCAGAGCCATCATCAAACTCAATTTATATAAAAATATGGCATATTTAACTTTTTATCATTAAACACACCATTACTACCTATTAATTATAAAAATATAATATATATTTTATTATTTTTCATCTTTTGTTTTGCAT
>Ga0233342_1000053_pt1 | contig 33447 bp, 20 predicted proteins | sample GEONDECOMP273_FD_180706 | JGI IMG/M metagenome (GOLD analysis project Ga0233342, IMG submission 180706) | Leaf litter microbial communities from Shasta-Trinity National Forest, California, United States - GEON-DECOMP-273 | ecosystem: Environmental > Terrestrial > Plant litter > Unclassified...
AAGCTACCCTCTTTTTATTAATTTATTTAGGGAAAGTACGGCTTTATTGTTTAACTTTTTGCCCGAGGTATTCGTGCTTCGCAATAAAAGAGCCAGTCTCTTTTTTCTTACATGCACTTGTCTTTTTGTTAACCACCCCCCCTACATAGTATTAGTATAGCACTGTCAAGACAAAGCAGGGATGAAAAGTAATAAAGAATAATAAAAATAAAAGATTATTGTATATACTATAGGTAATATAAGAAATAGATGATTCGAACATCTGTATACTCTTTTTTATTTCTTAAAGTAATACGTAGCCGGAGGAGAGCACTACTTTAAGAAGAATGGTTAAATTAAAAGAGGCGCTCTTCCTATTGAGCCAATTTCTCTTTTGCATACACAAAATTTAGCATAGTTATACTAGCAGTAGTTTTCTCTTTGTTTTTTAATTATACTTTTTTATATATGCAAATCTGTATACACAGAATACATCCTAAATTTAACGAGGGGGCCCTAAATGATAGACTCTAACGAAACGAGCTGTCTCTCGGAATCCTAATGTATTAGGTACAGGATTATAACCATGATCTACATCCATAACCCGTGATTCAAGACTACGCATTAGATCGAAAGTTGCTTGTGCTTCAGCATATCTAGTATGATAAAGCCCTTCTAGAGTATTAAATTCTAGGTCACCACCTCACGAAGGATCTAAATCAGTACGAGCGATCTCCATAGCACTAACTTGTTGTCCTAGTTCAAAAGCCTGGCCTGCTTGTGTTACAAATCTAGGTATGACATCACTTAAGATAGCGTGTAATTCTGCTAAAGCTACAGGAGTCTGTACAGTTTCACCGCTTATTCCGCTTAGAAGACTTACCCCTATTACCGTAGGTACAACAATAACACTACCTAAATATAATATAATTACACTAGCACTTCCCTTTAGAACCATAGCTCCAACTCCTCATAGTCCTGACCCTAGCCCGGACTTAAGAGTATGTCTACGTTTATCTTCATATGGAGATGAAACGAAAGACAGTTCTATTAAGCTATTTTCAATTAAGCTTATTAAAGGAACAATTATAAGATAATGTGAAAAGTATATAACTGTACATATTTGTCCCAATTCTATAAATGGAGTTTCAACGTGTTTTGCACCTAAAACCATTAATATTATGAAATTGGCTACAAATATATAGAAAGCTATTTTACTTAAAGGTCTAAATTGTATACCTCTACTTCTACTTAAATCAGTGTATGGCATAGCTAATATTATTAATATAGCACTAAGCATAGCAATAACACCTAATAGTTTATTAGGTATAGATCTTAGTATAGCATAGAATGGTAATAAATATCACTCAGGTACTATAGAAGGTGGAGTTTGCATAGGATTAGCCATAACATAGTTATCACTGTCACCTAAAGCATTAGGCATAAAGAAAACAAACACACTTAAAACAATTATAAATAAAAATATAGTTATTAAATCTTTAAATAAGAAGTAAGGTGCGAAAGATATTCTGTCATAGTTACCTGAAACTCCTAATGGGTTTCCACTTCCTGCACTATCGTGTAATGCTATCAGATGCATTAATACTAATGCAGCTAAAACAAAAGGTAGAACAAAATGTAAGGCAAAGAATCTATTTAAAGTAGCATTGTTAACACTAAATCCACCTCAAATAAATTCAACGATATCTTGTCCTATTCAAGGTATAGCACTTACAAGATTAGTAATAACAGTAGCTCCTCATAGTGACATTTGTCCAAAAGGAAGAACATAACCTAAGAAAGCTGTTACTATCATTAATAAGAAAATAATTGTACCAAGAACTCAAACTAATGTTCTTGGAGATCTGTAAGATCCATAGTATAAACCTCTACCCATGTGTAGATATACTAAGGCGAAAAAAGCTGAAGCTGTGTTACTATGTAAGTAACGTATTAATCAACCATTATTAACATCACGCATGATGTGTTCTATCGAGTTAAAGGCTTCTAAGACGCTTGGGTTGTAATGCATTGCTAAAGTTACCCCTGTAACTATTTGTATACCAAGACAAACGGCTAATAGTGAACCAAAATTTCAAAGATAGCTTAGATTACTAGGTTGTGGTGAATCGATTAAGTATGAATTTACCAATTTTAATAAAGGATGGCTTTTAAATATACGCATGTTTTTTATAACATTAATTAATTCTTATTTATATTTTTCTTAGATTGTAAAGGTCGGGAATGTGTGTATCCCTATAGAAGAAAAGGAAGAAAGAGTAATAATGATAAAAAGAAGTAGTGGGGGCTAACTTCAGATAATCAAGAAAATAAAGGGAAAGGAATTAAGAAAAAAAGAACAATAATAGACAATATTAAAAAGCGCTCCTTAGTAACTAGAGGGATGAAAACAAACAAACCCCTCGTAGCACCTAGAAGATAAAAAAAACAAAGAGCAGGAGGAGCAATTAGAGATAATGAGGAAATATCAGACTATACCTTATAAAAAGGTGGGGGGGGGTACAAATATCCAAAACACTATCTCTACTATTGTGTTTTAAATTGAGATTCTTAAGAATTTAGAATCTAATAATATTTATTATATAATATATTTAATCAATTATGCTTCTCAAATATATGCTTAAATATTACATACACTAGAATTGACCAAAAATAGTCTTGGTTATTCTACTTCTTTATATAGCGAAGCATAGTGTTGTGCTCCTACTACGTGTGGGTTAATAAAGATATAACCTAATGTAAAAGGTAAAAGAAAGAGTATAGCTAGAATAAAGGCTTACCTACCGTTACCGGCCCATGCTGCCTTCCTCATTTTCTATCGAGCTAAATAGCTAAGAGTCACTATTTATTACTTTATATATCTATACTATTTATTATAAACTAAGGCAGATTAAATATAAAGAGATACGGAGGAATTGAACCCCAAATTTAAGATCTGCAATCAAAATGTAGAACCGTCTACAACATATCCCTATATTACACAATAACCTATTAATTTTACCCATTAAAGAGGATTATGAGTGTTAGTGTGTAATATACTTTTTGCAAAGTAAGTGCAAAGTAAGTAAAAGTAAGGAAAGCCTTTAATTTATTTTGTAGGAACTACAGTAAATAATCCCAATATTATTAATAATAATAAACTATTATCAAAAATAGAAAGGTAAGGCATTAATATATAGAATATAAGGCCAATTAAGATATATAAGGCATAACTAGTTATAACCCCTGTACCTAAATTAGAAATACTTTTACTTAATGCAAGTAATCCTTTCTCTAAACCGTAAGGTCCTAATAATTCCACACTTCCTCTATCTAATACCTTAGTAGTCTGACCTCCTAATTTTAAGACAAGACCAGTTATATATTTATTATAGAATAATTCAACAAAGAAACGTTGATTGAAAAAACTAAAAATATTGTAACCTAATCTAGTAAATTTAAAATTGATAAGAACTTTAGGCATAAATTCAGATAAAACAAGAGCTAATATACTTAGTGTAACAGTAAATGTTAATGGCAGTAACTTAAAGAAAGTAGGTACTGCAAATTCTGTGTCTAGCATAATCTCATGACTAGGATGAATGAATAAACTATTATCTGCAAAGAATCCTGAACCTAAACCTATAAATATATCTTTAGTTATATAACCAAAGAATATAGAGAAAATAGCTAATATAATTAAAGGTAAACTCATAAAGATATCTCCTTCATGGGCATGTTTATAGTTTATTAATGGCCCGTTAGGGTTAGTTAAGAATGTTAAATATAAAACCTTTACTGAATATAGTGTAGTAAACATAGCACCAATAGTTGCTATATAGTAGACCACTGTACCGCTAAAGTAGTATTGTCCATATGCAGATTCCAAGATAAAATCTTTACTGTAGAATCCAGTCATAAAAGGGAAAGCTACTAAACTAAGACTTGCTATTAACATAACAGAATAAGTTAAAGGCAAGAATGGTCTTAATCCACCGTATTTTCTAAAGTCTTGATTATCACTTACAGCATGTATAACAGCACCTGCACCTAAGAATAACAATGCTTTATAAAAAGCATGATTAACTAAGTGGAAAAGAGCAATATTATATGAAGATAAACCAACAGCTATCACCATCATACCTAATTGACTCATAGTACTGTATGCGATAACTTTTTTAATATCTTGTTGGAATAGTCCAACAAGACTACTAAATACAGTTGTTATAGCTCCTAATCATAAACATATAATTAAAATAGTAGAACTATACTCGATTAAAGGACTTGAACGCATAAGTAAATAAACACCGGCTGTAACCATAGTAGCAGCGTGTATTAATGCACTTACGGGTGTAGGACCTTCCATCGCCATAGGTAATCAAACATGTAATCCAACTTGAGAACTTTTAGCCATAGCTCCTATTAATAAACAAACACCTATAATTGTTACAATATTTTCATTAACAAACGGTGCTAATGAAAATACAGTGCTATAATCTACATTACCAAAAGATCATAAGATGGCAAACATACCTACAGTTAAAAATCAATCACCTACTCTATTAGTTAGAAAGGCGGAAACTGAACTTTGATTTGCTGCTACTCTAGTAAATCAAAAACTGATTAAAAGGTATGAACAAACACCAACTCCTTCTCAACCAACGAACATTAATAAGTAATTGTTGGCAGTTACAAGAATAATCATCATAAAAGTGAATAAACTTAAATAACTAAAGAATCTTTGATTATGTGGGTCATGACTCATATATCCTATAGAATACACATGTACAAGAGAACTAACTATTAAAACGGGTATTAACATACTTACAGTTAAACTATCAAAATGAAAACCTCATAAAACATTAAGAGATTCACTATCAATTCATCTAAAAAGGTTTATTGAAACTGGTATATTATTTAAACCTACTTCAAAGAAGGCTACTATTGATAATAGCGTAGTTGAAATTACACATAAACATGTAATTAACTGGGCTCCGCTAACTCCGACTTTTCTTCCAAAAAATCCGGAAACTATTGACCCTAATAAAGGTAAACTTATAATTGCTAAATACATTATTTATATTCTATTGCAATACTTCCTCTTAATCTATAAAAAGCAACTAGAATAGCTAGACCTATAGCCGACTCTGCACCAGCAATTGCTATAACATATATAGCGTATGTTTGGCCTAATATATCGTCAAAGTTAAGTGAACTTATCAATATTAAAAAAGTAATAGCTAAAAGCATTATTTCAATTGAAATAAGCATTAATATTATATTTTTACGGTTTAAAACAAACCCTAAGATTCCTATTAAAAATAATATTAAGGATAAATTCATAATATAAAGGTAAAGATTAATTATTGAAACAGGGAATAGGAAAATAAGGTATTACTTGGATCTCCGCATTCTTTTTGCTTGCGGTGATTTTTTTTAGGCACAGCATGGCAAACCTAGTTACTTTTATTCTTGAATAAACGTTGACATAGCTTCTATCCCCCCTAGTCCCACCCAGTTATGGGATAGTTATTATTGTAATAATTCTTACATATTCTTTATATTTTTAATAAAGATGATAAGAAGATTTAAGTAATAACAACGGTACTAGTTGTTAATATAGTTTAAGAAGATAGATATGTAATCTCGTATATTCTTCGCTAATTAATAAATAAACTCTTTAAATTTAAAGGGTTTATATTTAATCAGGTTTCTTTACTCAATCGCCTTTATCTTTGTCATACAGAGGAACAGAAGGCTTAGTGCTAGTTAGCTTTCCCTTAAGTAAATCTTCCAATCCCTTTATCCGAGTTTTAATATCCTCAGTCTGAGGTCTATTGGATAAATCCCTTATTTCTTCTTTAATATCTTCTTCTAGTTCATCATCTTCTTCTTCACTGTCTTCACCCTCTTCAGGGTCGTGAGGTTTAGGTTTGTTGTCTTCATCCTGAGTACCTTTAGTACTCCGTGGGGCTTCATCCCCTTTATCACAATGAAGTTTTGTATCTAAACCTTTAGATGATAGACTGTAAATTAGAATAGCAATAATAGAACAAAGAATAAATATTAAGGGGATAAAAACTACTGCTCCTCTAATCAAGTCAAAAACTTCTCGATACTAACTGATTCAATAACAATTGGCATAGAACTATGTAAAATTCCACATATTTCTGAACATTGTCCATAGAATGTACCTTCTCTATTTATTAAAACAGATACTTGATTTAATCTACCAGGGTAAGCATCACATTTAATACCTAAAGCTGGACAAGCAAAAGAATGGATAACGTCAGCAGCAGTAATAATGAATCTAACGTGTGTTAATTCAGGAAGTATAACTCTATTATCCACTTCTAACATTCTTAAAGCACCCTCATCTAAGTCTGATTCAGGAACTAAGTATGAATCAAATTCTACAAATTCGTCATCTGAATTTAAGAAATCAGGGTATTGGTAACTTCAATATCATTGGTGACCTTCGGCTAATACTGACATAGCAGGATCACTAACTTCATCCATTAAATATAATAATTTGAAAGAAGGGAAAGCTATTAAGATTAAAATAAGAGCAGGTGTAATAGTTCAAATTAATTCTATTAATGTACCGTGGTTAAGATATTTGTGAGGTATTGGTGATTTAGTACTAGCATAATTTCTCATTACTGAAATTAATATTCATGATACTCCAAATAATATTACAACTAAGTAAAACATAATGTTATCGTGTAATTCTACTAATCCTTCCATTTGTGGTGTGGCACTGTCTTGGAAATAAACACCTCAAGGTCTAGGTGTATCACAGTTATTAAATAAATTACTTTCTAGCGAAGCTAATAAGAGATTAAGCATTTCCGAATCGGAATGTGTTTTTTCTATTTCGGGTATAATGCTATTAAACTTCATCCAAAGTTAAACATTATACGTGTGTTTTTACTACTTACTTTAATTCCTTTCCTCCGCCTCTTGCTGCACACAAGTGTAAGAAGAATAAAACCCAAAAGACAATATTTTATATAGGAAATAAGGTGGAAAACCTAGCTTGTCTAGGCTTCAGACCTTAAGCAGAAATGAATAAAAACACGTGAGAATAGAAACCGTAAGATCAAGTAACATAATATTTTTCTTAGCCTGCAATAGAACTAAGTATAAAATAATTATACCTTACCGGAATCTCTCATATTTTATATTTTGAAGGTATATTGAGAGATGGTTCTTTTCATATCATAAACGTTTAAGTTGTCTATTATTTAAATAGATTTCTAAATGTTTGACTGTTTGGTACTTTTTGTGCTATTGGCTGTGTACAACCCCATTCTTCACGCGTAACATATCAGACATATCTTTCATTTTTGAAACCTTCTGATTTAGCTTGACGCAATCTTATTCTTGTATCAAAGAATTCTCTATTAGTGTCTCTGATGTGATCTCCCATGTAATTTAATTCATCAATAGAAAAGTATCTCAATCTTGCTGTTTTTTGACACATATCCTTAAGATGTTTTCTTCTGGCTAGAAAAGTTAGCTTTTGATATACATAATTTCTTTTTTCTCCCTCAGTTAAAGAATAAAAATAACGATTGTCTGTTAATGCTACATCTCTATACACTATTCCTGATACAGGTTCTGTAGAGGGTTGAGATTGTACTGCTGGTTCAGCTGGTATAGTAGGTTCAGTTTGTGCAGCTGATTCAGTTTGTTGTGTAACAGGTTGAAGTAGTGCAGCTGATTCTGTTTGTTGTATGACAGGTTGAGGTAATGTAGCTGGTTCAATTTGTGATATAGATTCCATTTGTGCAAGAGCTTGTGCAGCAAGTTCTTGCATCTTAGGGTCTTGTACTCCTATTTCTTTTCCCCTATCTTCACGATTATTATCCTTAGAACTTCCTTCTTCCTTATCTTCACGATTATTATCCTTAGAGCTTCCTTCTCCCCTATCTTCACGATTATTATCATTAGAACTTCCTTCTAAAGGGGAACGTGGAGGTTGAGGATCACGTGGAGGTTGAGGATCACCACCATTACCTCCTCCTGGGTTATTTTGGGGTTCGGGATTAAGAAGTTCTCAGATGGCTATTAATACAGTATCTCTAATTAAATCCGAGGTATTAATACTAGAAAATAAAGTAATACTTAGAATATACTTAATAAAAGACAATATAAGGGTAATTATAATAGTATAAAAAATCATAATACTTAATTTTTCTAATATATAGACTATACTGTGCACTATTATATGCGCACGTGAAGTATTAAGAATATACTTGTATATATTGTCTCTGTTAAAGATAATTTCACGAATAAGAAGTGCATATAGTAAATTACTAAGCAAACAAGATGGAAAACCTAAAGCATATAATGCGCAAGCTAAGCAACCAAGACCGAGCCGGTATAAAATATTACTTTTGATATTACTACACAAGTTAATAAATGTAAATCTAGATTTTATAGTTAAAAGAAATTCAGTTAAAAGTCCTAGACCGTATACACTACTAACAAGAGTAGTTACATTACTTTGTTTATTAACAAGAGTAAGTACTTGTCTACTGTCTATTTTTAAAGCATTTTTACCCAATTCGAATGCAAACCCTAAAGTTAAAGCAAGGAAAAAGATAAGCATTACTAGTAAACCATATATTCCATTACTATAAGCACTTACTACATAAGGATAAACTAATAGTATTTCTAAATCAAATAATAAAAATAATAAGGCAAATATAAAGAAAGAAATGCTAAATTGTGTTCTATTCTGTCCTAAGAATGAATGAAATCCACATTCAAACGCGCTATCTTTTTCTCCATATGGGTTATGTGGAGCTAATAATAAATTAATGGCTAAAAATACTATAGCTAGTACTGGTATAAAGATTAAAAAAAAAGTCATACTTGTCATTTAAGGGTTGAATATTATAAGTGCTAATATATTAGCCATACTTAATCATTGTTGGGGTAATATCATAAATAATAATATAACTAAAGTTAATACACTGATAGTTATAGTTAAACTACTACTTAAAACGATATTGTTAAGTTTAAATGTTAATTGGTTAATTAAAACATTGTTTTTATTGCTGCTTATGCTTGCATGTAAATTTATATTATCTAAAGCTGGATTTAATTTATAATCGGGTTTATCAAAAAACATTTGTTTTACTATATTTAAGTAATAAACACCACTTACTACACTAGTAAGTATAGCCACTAAAGTGATAAAGATATAACCACTATCAATAGCTGCACTTAAGATTGTCTGTTTAGCAAAAAATCCCAGTAAAGGTGGAATACCTGCAAAAGAGAAGATAGTAATTGCAAAACTTAAGGCTAAGACAGGATTAATATAGAAATAACCCTTCAGTTGGCTAATTAATTGTATAGGTGAATTATTTTTATCTTGTAATTCTTGGTATTCTTTACTATCACTTACATAAAAATAAAGAGAATAACCTATACTTATTAATATAACAAATGCATTTAGATTACTTATAGAGTATTGCATTAAATAAAAGATAAAGGATTGTATAGATTCTATACTATTAATACTTAATGCTAATAATATAAATCCTACGTGACTTATTGTACTATAGGTTAACAATCTTTTTATTCTAAATTGTGTTAGACCTACTATAGTACCAATTAAAAGTGATATTAATGAACTAAGAAGTAAACTATTAGTTCAAGAAAACTGATTAGGTGAAAACCCAGATACTGAACTACTAGTATATTGAACTAACTCTAATAAAAATATGAATATTGATATCTTAGCCACTATAGCTACAAATGTAGTAACTATAGTTGGTATTGCATCGTATACATCAGGACTTCAGAAATGGAAAGGTGCAGCACTCACTTTAAATAAGAATCCTACTGTTAATATAAGGAATGACATATTTATATAATGAGGTTTGTATCAATACAATATACTGCTACTCTCGGAACCAAACGAAGTATCAACAAGACTTGTTAGATCACTTAGGCTAGTTATAACATATAATCCGTCAAGATTAGTTGTACCTGAATTTGCATATAATAAACTAGTACCTAATAATATGAAACAACTACTTAAACCACCTAATAAGAAATAAGTAAGTCCACCACTTGTAGCTAATTCAGAATTTCTATACAGTGTACTAAGTAAATAAAGACCATAACTTTGTAATTCGATACTTAAAAATATACTAACTAAATCACTAGTTGATACTAAAAATACGGCACCTGTAATTATAAATAATAATATTAAAGGGTATTCTATTATTTTAAATTGTTCTCCCATTTTATTAGTTATTTTTGTTCTGTAATAAAGTAATTTACTAAATAATAACTTAGTAATTGAAGAATATTCTGCTAATCAAACTTTTCTAGGGTAAAACCCTGTTAGTTGTAATATAGCTGCACTAATTAAAAAGATAAAAATATGAAACACTTGTGTTATACTTGAGGCGTGAAATAAACCACCATATAAACCTATTCCTGTGTCTAAATTTGTTAGGTATAAACTACTTAAAGCTAAAATAGATGAATAAAGTAAAACTGTTATAGTTACTCTACTGTAAAGGATTGATTTATCTCGTCTTAATGTGACGGCGTTAGATAATAGTAAAAATAAAATTGAATAAATTAACATAAAGTTTATGAGGATTCGAGCCTCTTGGATCTATATATTAATATAAATACCAAACCAATATCTAATCTATTTATATACATATTATAATGTATATAGAATAAACTAGACACTAAACCTAAAAATTGGAAGTAGATATTTTGTGCTAAAAAGGATAAAAAAATATAAATATATATTTATACTACTAATGTGTTTTTAAACATTCTAGTAGTGTTTGTATTATAATCTACAAATACTAAAGAATTTACTTACTTATTAATTAGGTTAATATAAGTAAGTAAATAAACTATAGTAGCCGGAGGAGAAATTCGAATTCTCATTCTTAACGCATGAAATTAATGTTCTAACCATTGAACTACTCTGGCTTAAGTATTAAACCTTTAATTCTTATTATATTAAGCCTAAATAAAGCATTAGAGGGAGGATACCCTGATTCGAACAGGGAACGTACTGTGCCACATACAGTTGCTCTACCAATTGAACTACATCCACCTATTTCTCTATTTATATACCATACGAAAGCTAGAATTTTATGCATATACAACTATATCATAAGACTACGAGAAAAAGGCATTTTTGGCTTTAAAATACAAAGTATGTCTACTGCAGAGCAGCAAAAGGTCTTAAATCACGAGTACTAGCATAAGGCGGGTAATTTTATGTTGGAGTGATTCGAACACTCAATGATAAATACCAAAAATTTATGACTTACCTATTAGTCCACAACATATTTATATGGAAAATATAGATATATTAGAGTAAACAATGCCATTAGATAAATAAACAGGGTCTTTCTTTTATACTATTGATTGCGCTTGTCTTTTTATTAGCCCTCACGTAGTAGGAGCACAGCACTATTCATATAGGATAGATGAAATTTTGTATAATGTCCTAGCTATATAAACAATAGCTAGTGTGAAGTGTATTTTATTCGAATATAAGGTAGGTCCGACTTGAACGGACAAGATATTTAAATCAAATAGGCCTAAGCTATTCATGTCTGCCAATTCCATCACAACCTTTTTTATTCTTTTCTTCTTCCTCTTGCTTCGCAGCTTCGCACAAATAGGAAAGGTATTTATCTATTCTTTTTAATACTGCTCGAGATAAGATTTGAACTTACAGCCTAAACATCTTCAGAGTTCCGCTCTACCAGGTTGAGCTTCTCGAGCTTTATGGAGACATCAGGACTCGATCCTGAAATAACGACGTGCAAAGTCGCAGTTTTACCAATTAAACTATATCCCCTATTTATTTAAAATATCCAAGAGAGGACTTGAACCTCTACGACGTTAATCAGCGAAACTTAAGCTCGCCCTGTCTACCAATTCCAGCACTCGGATTTTATTAGGTTTAAATAAAGTTAAGGCCAGAGTGATTCGAACACTCATCTCAGCTGTCATGAGCAGCTTGCTTTACCAGTTAAGCTATAGCCTTTATATTGCAAAGCATATAGCGAAGCAAAAACTAAAATTTAGTTAGTATTAAAGCTAAAAGTGCGGACAAAGGATTTGCACCCCTATTAACTGGACATGAGCCAGGTATGTTACTATTACATCAATCCGCATTTTTATTGCTCTGCTTATATTTTTAAGTAAAACCGCATGCAAGATAATATCTTTATTTAGCCCCAGAGGGGTTCGAACCCTCGTATGTAATGATGAAAACATTATGTCTTAACCGCTTGACTATAAGGCCTTTCAGAGCTAAGCAAGAATAATAAGAGCCTTATATATCCAAGATAGTAAGATATTTTACTATACAGATAGAAAAGCCCAGTGCAAGTATCGCACTTGCTTCAGCTGGTTACAAAACAGCTACATTACTTTTATGCTAACCAGGCCTAGTATCGTGCCCTTATTTTTCTATTACCAATAAATAGCACGGGCAAAGCATATAATGTTATTATGCTTTATGTATTTTATTTTCAGTGCAAAGCAAGAGCAAAGCAATAAGAAAGAAGACATAAAGACAAACGATATTATAAAGTCTTATTAAGTAATTTCTTATGGAATAATGTATGATATATGTAATGTCTAGTAAATTATAAAATTAGTACTTTATACCTAAAGACATCTCTGTCCTTTCAGCTAAAGCCTATTGATTACAATACTTCCTTTATTAAAGAAAGTATTGTAAAATCGTAGTGTTCTACTACGTATATTTAAGAATATCTTAAAGTAAGATTCGTGTCTAAATGCATTCAACACTTATCTAAAACTAACATAGCGTTCCTGCCGTGCCTATCTTATAAATTTACTTAAGTGAAAGTAACATCCCTGTATAATATAAAATTATACTTAAATTAATATTGGGCAGATAAACAACAGGTAAACCAGAGGTTAATGTGTCCAGCTCCTTGCGTACGAGGGCGCTATCCTTATTTTATTCTAATTTCCTCTAGAAGATAGAAACCATACTGTCTCACGACGTATTTAACCCAGCTCGTGTAACTTTTTAATCGACGAACAGTCGAACCCTTCATAATTTCTACATTCACGAGGATAAGTTAAGCCGACATCGAGGTGCCAAACTGCGCACTCAATTTGTACTTCCTGGCGCAATTAGCCTGTTCAAAATATGTTAACATAAAGGTTATTTATCCTTTATTTCCACCTTTCGCAAGATGGTTCAGACTATTTCTTCAAATTTTAATATATATATATAATTACTCAACTATTTTCCTTAATAAATAAGCAAGGTCTTCATTTTCTTATTTATAGAAAAGTATAGAGCCGTTTATTTACTAGGAAATTAAGTAAGTGTAACGCGAGATTGTAAAAATAATTGTTAAACTTATTTGTTACTTATTCAACCTTTAAGTCCGAAAGATCCATTACGATTTTTAGAATTAAGGACTGAATATTGTACATTAGGTTTAACATGACCTCTTAAGATAACTGAAGATAGTCCTCTATAACTTGAGTCTATGTTTTTTAGATTACCTTTTCATCTTACCTTAAAAACAGATCTAGAAGCGGTAAAACGTTTAGTTAATCTACCTTTAGCTTCTAATCTAACTCCAGCCATTGTTTTATATTTAAGAGAATCAAGAATGAAAGTTTTATTCTCATCATAATTCTCATTAGTTCCTTCTTTATCAAAAAGATTTATATTCAAGGCTGGCTCTAGATCTTTAGTGTCTCTAAGTAGAGTACTCAATTTAAGAGGGAAGATATTTAACAATAACTTATCTAAAAGATCGCCATTTCCTTTATGGTGCTGTGCTTCAAATGCAGCAGTAGAAAAAGGATCTGACTTCAAATCATTAACTTTTAAGTTTTTAACTTTATTTAATCATAATTGTTCTCTGGTAAAGAAAAAATCATTACCATATTTCTCTCTAGTTTTGTTTAAATCAGGTAATTGAACAGATTGTAAATATGAATTTAAAACTCTTATTAACTTGTTATCTCTGTTTTTTAATTTTGTACTTATAACTTGAGTAAAAATATCACTGTTAAGATGTAAACTTTTTAGGTTAACAATGTTAAATTCCACTTCTTTATTGTAAATCTCAGCAATTAATGGTTTTAATTTAGATAAGAAATCATCTCCTAGTTTCGCTTTGTTAAGATTTAAAAGAAGTTTATAATGAGCTAAGGTCATTAACTTTTCTTGTAAATAAACACCCACTATATCTTTATATAGACTAGCTTTAAGATCTGAAGTTAGATTGTTATAATTAAAGCTATCTACGGCTAGACTATCTAAACTACCGTTTGATAATTTCCCTTCTATTTTTTTTAAAAACAGAGAAAGCTTTCTTTTATTTCACCAAAAGAATGCTTGACTAGGAAAAGATTTATCTAGAAATTTAGCTATCTTATTATTTAATCATTTTCTTTCTTCATTATAAACATAAAGAGTAATAATAACCTTATTACTTGTGTGTTTTAACTCCGCTTTACCAACAAATATTTTCTTTAGATCTAATCTTCTATATCTAATAGCTAGACGCTTAGAATTTAAGATCTTTTGACTAAAGTAAAGATTAAAGTAACTTTTAATAATCTTACTTAAAGTTTGATCTGCTATAGGTAAATTTTTAATAGAATTAGCATTGTAGGCATAAACACTATTAAATCATTCTCTAGTAGCAGCTGGAAAATGTTTTGTATGACCTAAAGTATTTACTGTTTTATTAAGAGGTATTATCTTTAAATTATCCCTTACTTTTTTAGTAAAAATAACAGGTAATTTTTCTTCATCTTTTTTGTGCGAAATAAGTACTGGCTCTCCAGCTTTTTGTAATTCTTCTTGAATAAGAGCTGATGGCTTATTATTCAAAGTTATAAAACTATGGTTATTTTTTACGCTTCTCATTGTAATATTTTATATCTTTATTTTTATTTCAATTATTTTATTGTTTTGAGGTATTAAGCTTAAGAATTTAATTAGACTATCTTTTCCCATTATTTTACTCACGTCGTATTTACTTCATGGTAAAGGGAATAAAAAAAGAATATACTAAACAATTAAGTCTATTTCATCAACGTTTTATTAGAAGATATTGTTGATTCTTTGTTATTATATATATATATAAAAAGGTTGGGCATTATTAGAAAGATTATTGTTAGCATAACTCACTTCCTAGTCGTTGAACGGTTTTACTTTTTTAGTTCTCTACGTTTTTGTAAATACTAAATGCTAAAGTAAATTTCGCTTCAAGTACACTTATATATATAAGTTATTCTTGAAATTAACCCAATTAATTACCAATTGATTAAGATCGTTAGCTTCACTTAATAACCGCCTTGTTTTTTTTAACAAAAGAAGATGGGCATTAAGTAAATCATAACTAAAATTAAACATTGGAGGACTAACATCCCTAGCGTAGCTTTTTCATTAATCCAAGACCTTTCCTTTCTGCATCTTGTGATCATATGCCCCGCTTACGCGACTGATAGACGTGTAAGTCAAACAGTAAAGCAAGATTAAGCCATTAAACTTGACAAGTAATAATCATAATCATTTTACTAGTAATCACTAGTAAAATAACTAAAGACATTAGAAAAATCTCTTAATATCTTAATTACATCTATTCTCCATATAGTTAAAATCTTACTTGTAATATTTTATTATTTCTAACTTAATAGATATGTAGCTGGATTAGTTATAGCTAATGCAAAGCATTAGCTATACCAAATAACAAACTAAAACAAAATATATGACAAAAATCATATATTTCCGAAGCTAGACTTAACTACCTTCTACTTACTTTTCTTTTAAGGGAAAAGTAAAAAAAAGATAAGAAAAGTCTAACAATCTTACTAACTTTGGATACACCCAGTTACTTTTTATGGGATCTGTGCCCCGCATAAACTGCCTTCTAGCCATTGTTCCCCTGATCAAGTCGGGGTTATTCTTATAAGAAGCAGATATTATCTGCCGATATGGTAGACTAAGTAAAGGTATTTCAATTGTATTTCATCAACTACCTTATGCACTAAAAAATGCCTAAACATATCTAATAACTAGTAACAGTAAAGCTGCATAGGGTCTTCTCGTCTAACTAGAGGTAAACTGTATCTGCACAGTTATTCCAATTTCACTGAGCCAATCATTGAGACAGCTGTTGTATCGTTAAATCATTCATGCAAGACCGCATTTAACGGCCAGGGTATTCCGCTACCTTAGGACCCTCATAGGTAAGGCCGCCATTCATCGGGGGTTCCTTCAGAGCCAAGCCTACATAATCAGCTTAGCAAAATCCGTTAACCAGCCGACATTGGGCAGAATTCACACTCAATACTTTGATTTATTATCTTAATGCAGAGTGCTTTGTTTTAATTAAACAGTCGTACAACACTATTCTATGCTTCCTACTCTTTACCTTATATTAAAAATAGGAAGAGTGGCTCTCCTTATTCCGAAGTTACGGTAGTTAGTTTGCCGAGTTCCTTAATGATTGTTCACTCAAACGCCTTCGTATACTCTACTAGCTTACTTGTGGTAGTTTTTAGGTACGGTTGTTATGTCAGCTATTTTTCCTTGCTTTTTTCAAAGCAATAAAGAATAAAGCTTTTTACTGTTTTTCCTGAACCTTATTCACTTTGGTCTCTTATACAACTACAAGAGAAATATAAGAGAAGCCAATAAGGTTGTTACTTAGTAGACAAGATTTTCTCATCGTTTAATCCTTTAGGTTTATAAACTTAGAGGCCGTTACTTTATAATAAAGGGTTTATTTGTCTTTATTAAACCCATAAGCTTTAGGCGAGGGGGTTCACCCCTTTTTCGTTACTCATGTCAGCATTCTCACTTGGGTTATTTAATTCTATTTCTATCTAAGAAATGGTCTAAAATCTACCCAACGTTCTGCTACCCCATTACTTATAATAATAAATTATTATTAAATATGGACAAGGTGTCGGTATATTGCTTAGATCCGTTAAATTTTCGGTGCCACTATCAATGTAATAAATATTATTACTAAACCAGTGCTCTGTTACGAGATCTTCAAAAAATGGCTGCTTCTAAGCCTATTTCCTAGTCGTATAAGATATAGACTTCCTTTATTTCACTTAACAATAATTTTGGAACCTTAACTCTTGTTCTGGGCTGTTTCCCTTTAGACATACAACCTTATCGTACTATGTCCGATTATTCAAGATTCATCATTGCCCTTCCGAGTGCGAATACTCACCGATAAAATCTTCACGATCCCCCGATATATGCAAAAAGATCGATAATTTACAAAAGTAAAGCATCGATCAAAGTTGCCTGAGATCACAGTTCTGTACCTGCTATGATGTAACTTGAATTACCTACTTATATAGGTTTCGCAGAAAACCAGCTATCCTAGTCAGTATTGTCTTTCACTAACTTACCACAGTTCATCGGATATCTTTACAACGATAACCCGTTCGGACTTTTATAATCCTGACCATGGTAAGATCACTAGGCTTCGGGTCTAATTTTAGATACTAATTCATTATTTCATAATTGGTTTATCTAGGCATTTCTGCTCGCATCTAACATTAACTTGCTGACCCATTATGCAAAAGGTACGCTCTTACTCTCTAATTAAAGTATGCTCGAGCTGCTTATAAAACTACTATTTCTAACCTTTCCTTCACAGTACTATTCGCTGTCGCTTATATATTATATTTAGCCTTAGAGGAAGGTTCCCCTAATCTTATTATACAATAACTTCTCCTTTTATACCATAGCGAAGCCAAGAGCTTACGCATATAATATAAGACAAAAAGCATATATAATAAGGTGTTCAAACAGGTTTATTTCCCGTTTTACTTATTTAATTTACCCAGTTACAATATAGTCTAATAATGTTATTATTTTAATTGATTTATTAGAGTATAAAACTATACTCAGACTTATATCTTGGGCAAATATAGGCTTTTCTACTTTCATTCACACTAATCATAGAATCTCGTTTGATTTCTTTTCCTAAAGTTACTAAGATATTTCAATTCACTTCGTTTATTATTGAATTTCTCTAAGAGCTCATGTGATAACTATTTCTCAGAATCACAAATTCATTTATACTCTCTTTAATATATAGCAAGGTATCCCTAATAGTTTCTTTATATACTTGTTTATCTTTACATAATATAAAGATAAATGACATTATTTCTATATCCATAACATTACTAATATGTGTTAAAAGTAATTATCTTATTCGTTACAAATTTCTTACTCTCTATTAGAGTAAAATATTTATAATTTATAAATTTATAATTAATAAATTCTTTCGGGTTATTATGATTCGAACATAACAATTCCTCAACCCAAATGAGACGCCTAACCAACCTGGCTCTAACCCGTTTAATTTTATTAATTGTTTATTCTACTTGTTTGTTTTCTTCTTTCACTTGTATGCAGCACAGACTTATTATTTACTTGTGATTTAAAGTCGATAGACTGGAGGGGGGTTAATCATAAGTAAACAAGTGCATGCAATAAAATAATAAAGTAATACAAACAAATATTAGCTAAGAGGTACTACAGAGAATATCCGATTCGAACGGATGTTAGTTTAACACTAAAATAAGTTTCAAGCTTATCACCTTAAACCACTCGGTCAATTCTCTTTATGATTCTTTCAAGACTTGAACTTGAAAAACATCCTTATCAAGAACGCACTTTACCAATTAAGTTAAAGAACCTTATTAATTTATTGGACTTTTCGGTCTACCTAGTGTAATGCTACATGGGCTTAATAGGCCTTCATGTGATTTCGTAATAGGAGGTAGTAAAGAAAATGGTATAATTATGAACTTTAATTATATTACCCATAAAATGCAAGAGCACTCAGACTTGAACTGAGAATTTGAAGTTTGAAGCTTCCTATTTTGCCAATTAAACTATGCTCTTATTGCTTGCGCTTATATTTTTGTTAGCCCTCTATGTAGTATTAGCACAGCATTATGCTTCGCAATATAAAGATCATCCTAGAGATTTCGTATCTATTAAAAGCTCTTTATTAAAAAAAGGTAGGGTACGGTACTTATCTCTAACAGGATCCTAAACTTAGTACTGATTACTAGGAACAAAAAAATGAACGGAAAAGAGATGAATCGAACATCCAGGTTTATAAAAACAATATTTAGCAAATATCTCGCCCTACCAATAGCAACTTTTCCTTGTGTTACAAAGTTTAGTCTTTAGCTCTTGCATGCACTTGTTTTTTTATTAATCCACTACGTAGTAGGAGCACAACACTAAAATGTATAATCTTCTTAATTAATTATCGGGTCAGACCGGCTTCGATCCGGCATCTACTTTCGTGACAAGAAAGTCCTTTACCAATTAAGTTACTAACCCTTTTTATTCTTATTATTATTATACCTTATTATATTATTGCTTACTAAATAAAAATAAAAATAATAATAAGTACTGTATACTTCGTACCTAGTAAAGCAAAACACAACTGGATGCAAGATAAATTATTATTTACGGCTAGTCGAAGTCGAATCGACACAAATCGCTTGGAAGGCGAAAGGTCTACCATTAACCTATAGCCGCTTATACTTTTGAGTCTGGTACAGACATGTTTGTACCATAATATAAGACCTATGGGGTTCGAACCCATATAAAGATGATTAAAAGTCATATACTTTACCAATTAAGCAAAGGTCTCTTTATATTTATATAAAGATTAAGAACCTCAATAGTATATAGATATAAAAAGGAATAATCAAACTACGTCTACAAAATGTCAGTATAATATACCTGCCTCTAAACCTAAATGATGGTTGTCAGTTAAGTGATATGCTAAAACACGTCATAAACCTACAGCAATAAAAGCTGTACCAATCATAACATGTAATCCGTGGAAACCTGTACCAAGGTAGAAACATGACCCGTAAGCTCCATCACTAATAGTGAAAGAAGATACTGAGTACTCAACACCTTGGAAACCAGTAAAGATTACAGCTAATATTACTGTCACAAGTAATCCGTAAAGAGTTCCTTTTCTGTTTCCTTGTATTAAAGAATGGTGTGCGTATGTAACTGTAACACCACTACTTAATAATATAACTGTATTAAGTAAAGGTAATTCGAAAGGATTAACAGCCTCAATACCCATAGGTGGTCATTGAGCTCCTAACTCTACAGTAGGTGATAAAGCACTATGGAAGAATGCTCAGAATATAGCTAAGAAAAACATTGCTTCTGATACTATGAAAAGAGCAACACCCATGTTTAATCCTTTTTGTACAGCTAATGTATGGTTACCTAAATATGTTCCTTCACTAATAACATCACGTCATCAGTATGACATTGTTAATATTAATGACACGAAAGCTGAGGCTAAAAAGTATTCTGCATGACTAAAACCATGCATAGTTAATACACCTGTAGTTGTAAGTGTTAATAAAGAAATAGATGTAAATAATGGTCAAGGGGATGGAGATACTAAATGGAAAGGATGAGCTTGAAAATTACTTCTTGTTAAATTAGTCATTTCTTTAATTTATTATTTATACTCAATTATTAGATATATTACTTTACTTTTTATTAATGTTGTGCTCTTACTACGTAGAGATAAGCGCAAGCAATAAGAGAAAAAGAAAATAAAATCCTTTGCATACCATAGGTATATAATAACAATACATGTTATTGTGCTTTTTTTTATACCTTTCCTTTTTTTAATTTAGAAGTACCAGCCTTCCTTATTATTAAAACACGGATACTTATAAGAGATAAGCAACAATATTGTTTTGTTTATAAGGAATAAGTGATTCGAACACTTGACCTACCGCGTGTAAAACGGTTGCTCTACCAGTTGAGCTAATTCCTCATTAATCTTAGTTTTTTTGTTTTATTGTTATAACAATGGCTCCAACCATTGCTAATAATAAAATTATACTTGTTAAGATTAATCATATACTATGACTAGTATACATTATATTACCAATACTAGCTATATGACTAGCTTCTGCTAAATTTCCATCTCAAATCTTACTTGTAACAAAAGATATCTCTCCATCTTTTATACCTTGCTCGTTACCTAAAGGTAAGACAGTAGTTAGATTATATATTTTATTAAGATAATCACTATAGTTATTATTATATAGATCGTTTATAGTATTATTCAAATCAATAGTATAACTATTAAAAGCTGCGATACTATAAGGTAAAACTTGATATACTGGGTAATTAAAGGCAATAGTAACTATTATAGCCAGAGGTATACCTTTACTAGAATCACTCAACAACTCACTAATTCTAACATTAATAAGCATTAATATGAATAAAAATAAAATAGATACAGCTCCAACGTAAACTAATAGATAAGATAAACCTATAAAATTTAGACCTAAAATGATTAGATAACTACTTATGCTTAGGAATAAACCGATTAAGAATAGAACAGATACAACAGGGTTTTTACTAACAATTACTAATATACCACATAAAATACTAGCTAAAGAAATAAAGTCTAAAATTCCAGCTCTGTAACCGTTACTAAAAGTTTCATTTAAAATAAAAAGATTGTTCATTTAATAATATATAATTAAAAATCTCGTGTACTTATATAATACTTATATTATTTAGATAAATAAAAAGTATAAATAAAAGTATTTCCCACATATTTAACCGACCTGACCTTCTATTTTATTTAGATCTCTATATATCTAAGGTAAAATTGATAGCTAGAGCGAGAAATTAGGTTAAATATAAAAGCTATATATTCAGCGTGTACAAGACTCGAACCTGTAATCTCTGTGTCCGTAGCACAATGCTTAACCATTTAAGCTAACACACTTTATATCTAGGCTTTTTTATATCAGTGCTACTTTTTCGTAGAAGTTATGTATAAATTATGTATAAATTACTTTCCTCTTGGGAGTATAAAGTCGTATATGATTCTTTTTACTTAATTATAACTTATTTACCGTGTTTGCTCTAGACAATAAAAGTCAGAGATTAAGTAAAAGAATAAATAAGGTCTTAAAGGCAATACATAAAGATATACGAAGCCCTTAAGATGAATCGAACATCTATAAAAATATTAACAGTATTCCGCTCTACCATTGAGCTATAAAGGCTTCAAGAAATAGTATAAGTATCTTGCTTTATATTGCGAAGCATAATGCTGTGCTAATATTACGTAGGGGGGGTTAATAAAGAGACAAGTGCATGCAAGAAAATAAGACAAGTAATAGACCTAGGCATGTATACTTACTTTTATTAAATATTATAAGAACCATATTAGGCCTGTCTAAGCTCTTCCTTTTTATTTAACCAACTAATAATAGCTTAGTGGTAATAATGTTATTACTTAAGAATGACGTAGTCTGTAGTAATAGCATAGTAATAACACCAAGAAAAGCAGACGATGTACTATTTATTCGTTATAGGAAACAAGAGATTCGAACTCTTAAAAGCATACCGCTATTGAGTTTACAGCTCAACCCATCTTACCAATAATGGAACTTTCCTTTTGTATATATCCTTAAAAAATAAAGATATATACAGTTTATTGTTAAAAATCATTCGCCCCGTGCAATTTCCACTACACGAACCATATTTCGACTTAACACCAATCAAAGTCATGCATACGAAAATTTACTATTGCAGTTGTTAAACCTTTTTGTTTAATATAAAAAACAATAGATGATCAAACTTATTGCACATACTTCTTTCGGCGCCTGACGAGTAGTTAGTACCTATCTGAGATTTGATCCACCGTGACATGGTGATTCACGATTACTAGTAATTCCTTATTCATGCAGTCGAGTTACAGACTGCAATCCATATTATATCCCACTTTGGAGATTAGCTTAAATTCACATCTTTCGCATCTCTTTGTATAGGAATATGTGGCACGTCTATAGCCCACAATATTTAGGCCATGATGACTTGTCTTGGTCCCTGTTATCATATCCAATATGATGGTGAACTGCCCTATAAATGTTAATTTAAAAATAGGGCAAGGGTTTACGTTAATTTTATGGAACTAACCAAAATCTCACGACATTAACTGAAGACAGCCGTGCAACGCTTGTGCTAATATATTAACAGACCTCATTTCTTTACTTCGAAATGAAAAAACAAGACAAAGTATTGTAAGAAGTCAATTATTATATATTAGCATTCAAATTGTGGTAAGGTTTTTCGAGGGTCATCGAATTAAATAACATACTTCACTACTGGTTTCAAAAACGGTCTAATGATTTCAGTTCCTGCGTTGCCGCATTACTCTTGAGGTGGAATGCTTACACTTTCATTTATAAACTAAACAAAAAATCATCTAATCTATGGCATTCATCATTCTCTGCCGGGACTACAAGGGTATCTAATCCTTTTCGCTACCCCGGCCTTCGTCCCTCAACGTCAGTTATTAGATAGAAGGTTGCTTTCGCCGCTACCAGTCCTCATGGGATCATAGAATATAGACTCTACTCCACAAGTTCTCCCCTTCTCACATAAAACTCTAGTAAGATCGTACCCTATTTTGGGCTAATCATACCGTCTAGGTACCCTTTAAACCTACTAAAGATGAATAACACTAGTCTTCTACGTATTACCGCGACTGCTGGCACGTAATTTGGTCAAGACTAATAGATAGAAAATTGTCATAATCAGTATTCTATCTAGAATTTTATTCCACATAGTGGATATCAAACTTGTACAATTATCCCTACTCCACTACGAGCTTACGCTCATGGCAAAGAAGGAAAGATGACAAACTTGATTAGCCGAAGCTATTCATTCTTCCAAGTTGCTGGTTCAGCCGTTAGGCTATTGACCAATATTCCTCACTGCTGTACAATACGTATTGGGGTTTTTTCAGACCCAATGTGGTTGATTGACCTCTCAGCCTCAACTACGGAATCTCAGGCTAGTTAGGTCATTACCCTAACTACTACCTCTCCGAGGTATTAATTGTCATCCTAAAGCGGAATAAATATATATTCCTTTATTTTTAAAAGGGATTTTGCCCTTACTTTAAGGTAGCCAAAACACCATATACTCACCTGTACACCACTTCTAATAAAATTAAATTAAATTAGACGTACGATTAGCATGTGTCAAGCACTTGGACAGCGTTCATTCAGAGCCATCATCAAACTCAAATTTATTATTGTTCTTTTTAATTATATGATAAATTAAAAAGGTGATATATAATACCACTACTATTGTGTTTTTAAATCTAAAATATCTCTAAAACACATTTGTATATTTACGTAATGACAATTTTGTTTTGTTTTGTTTTTACTTGTTAAATAAGGAATATCTCTATAAACATATTTATATATTTCATCATGTGGACCTATTTGTTGTCTACTAGATTCTCACATCTGACAGATACTTATTCTAAAATAAAGGTAATAGTCGGATAATATTGAGCCGGTTCCTGCAATAGTTATTAATCTAAAAAAAGGCTTAACATAGGCTTGTGCTCTCACATTTATACTTTACTGTTTATTAATTTATATTAAAATAAACATTTAGATTAGTCTCTATATATCTTAATTATTTACTAGCTTTTATTAAGCTAAGCAAACACTAAGTAGATTGACTAAATATATAGACTAAGTAGTATAATTTATATTTTCTACATAATACCAAAGTTTTTACCTAAGCACTCTAAAAATATGTGCATGTGTCTAACAAGCATCGGACTTTGCCATGTTATATAAAATAAGATATATACATTCATACTCTTATTATCACAACCATTATCCTATTATTAATTAGAAAGTATATGGTATTCTCTAATATAAAACTGCAACAATTTTCGAATTAATTAGAAAGTATATGGTATTTTCTTCAAACCATTATCGAATTAAGCACAAGATATATGGCATTTACTTACAACCATTATCGTGCTAATTACTGTATACTCTGAAAAAGTTTATGTCCTTTACCTTACCCTATATTAGTATATAATTTAATTAACCAATAAGAATTAGATAAAAGACATACATTTCTTGTTTAATACAAGATATATTAATGAAGGTCTAAACCATCTTTTATGTAACTACTACTTAGAACTACAAAAACTTGAGCTTGGATGAATGCTATACCTAATTCAAGACCAGAAAAAGCTATAATGAAAGCTAAAGGTATTAAACCTAAAAAGAAGAATATGAAACCTGAAGTCATTATATTGTAAGTGAAACCTGCTAAAATGTTTAATAACATATGACCTGAAAGTATATTAGCTGCTAATCTAAGACCTAAAGAAATATTACGAGCTAAATAAGATATAAACTCTATAAGAACTAAAAGAGGTAATAAAGCTAAAGGACAACCAGCAGGCACTAATAAAGAGAAAAACTCTAAACCATGTTTTTGGAAACCTAATATAGTAGCACCTAAAACTATAGTGAAACTAAGTGAAAATGTTAAAACAAAGTGGCTAGTTGATGCAAAACTATATGGTACTAAACCTAATAAGTTATTAACTAATATGAATATAAATAAAGTATACATAAAAGGGAAATATATTTGTCCTTTTTTTGCATTTATTTGACTTGTAACAATACTATGTACAGTGGCATATAAAGTTTCTTTACCTATTGATCATCTGTTACTAACTAATCTATTGTTATTTGTTGTTAAGGCATTTAAGCTTAAAGTTAAAAAAGTTCCAATAGTTAAGTATAATCCAATGTTAGTTAATGATATGTGTAGATTGGCTAAGATAGGGGCATCTAAGCTTAATAGATCTCTGATCTCAAATTGATCTAAAGGGCTAGTTATTTCTGTAAATAGGTAATTAGACATGTTTCTTGAAAGTATTTTAATAATTCTTATTAATATCAATTATATTATTTATTAATACATAAAGTATTTAGTAGGAAATAGGGATTAAAAGATAGAAAAGGAAGTAAGAAATAAATAAAGAGAAAGGAGAGATACTATAATTTACTGATAAAAATACGACTTAAAAATAAACGTACAGTATTTGGTAAAGAATATTTTGTAAATACATATAACATCACAGTTATAAGTGTGAAAGCAAATATAACTTCATTAACGAAATAAAAAGGTACTAATTGAGGCATTGCTTCAATAATTTAATTGGGTTTGACATTTTTTATGTAGGTTAGATCTAATCATTTAATATGGTGTCTCTTGTCCGTGGGCTATTAGTTTAAGCCTTATGCCCTTTAAGTCTTTATTTTTAGTTCTAACAACTATAAGAACCAGAGGGCTATTTAGTCCTTTAAATACGGATATACAAGAGTATTAAAGATAAGTATAAATAATATACATCTTATCGTTATTATTTTAGATAATTATTTTGAAGGTGTATTTGTAATAATTGGTATGATCTATTCATATTGGGTTATAATCACGTGTACATAATTTACACTTTAGATTTATAGCTATCTATACATACAAAAAAAAGACCATTTTTGTAAGAAATAGTCATTACAAAACTGTCACTATTAGGCGGGGTTGGATAAGGGGAACAAATTAACCCTAGTACCCTATATACTAAGGCACTAAGGTTATTAAAATAATAAGAATTTTACGCTAGACCATCTTTTTCATTATATACTTACATAAAAAAACCTACAATAGTACAAATAAAAGTGTTTAACTTAATCATTTTTAAGTAAACAATTATTATTGTTATAGATAACAATAGAACAGCTTATATTTATGCTATAGTTATAAAAAAGAGTTCGAATTATGTATACGTTTACTATTGTATATTAGGACAGATTTATAGTATAATATTATTATTAAAAGATTGGGCTACTATAAATAAGAGTACTTACTGAGTAATGTAAACCATCTAAAACTGGAGCAGGGTATATACCCAAGACAAAAGTAAATAATACTAAAGTTAATAGTATTAAGAATTCACGCTCGTTAACATCAGCTATGTTTACTTTAAAGTATTTTGAATATGATCCTCCAAAGGCTATTCTATTAAACATAAAGATTGTATATGCAGCTGAAAGTATTACACTAGAACTAGCCATAAACCCTAAAAGTGGTAATCTTTCAAATACACCGTATAAAGACATAAATTCTCCTACGAAATTAAAAGTAAGAGGTACACCACAATTACCTAATGATAGCATAAAGAATAGTATGCTAAATAGTGGCATTAGTTGAGCCATTCCTCTATAGAAAGTTATTAATCTAGTACCTGATCTATCGTATAATACACCTCCTGCACATATGAATAAACCACTTGAAACAAATCCGTGGGCTAACCCTAAAACAATTCCACCTTCTATTCCTTGTATAGTATTACTAAAAACACCTATAAGGTATACAGCAGCATGACTTACGGAACTATAAGCTATTAATTCTTTAATATCTATAGTTCTTAAAGTACTAAAACTAGCATAAATTATAGTTACAACACCTATAAGATATACTATATAAGTATAATCAATACTGGCTTTAGGTAATAATGGTAATATTAATCTGAAAATTCCATATAAACTTAATTTTAGGACTATTCCAGCTAAAACAATACTACCACCTAAAGGAGATTCAACGTGAGCTTTTAATAATCAAGTATTTAAGAATATAGTAGGTGTTTTTACTGCAAATGCTAAGAATATACCATAAAATATAAATAATTGTGTTGAGTAATTAAAGTTTGTTTTAAATAAAGCATCTAAATCAGTCGTACCCATAATACTTGATATAGCAAGTATACTTAATAATAGGAATAAAGAACCAAATAATGTATATAAGAATAAGTAAAAACTAGCTCTTACTTTATTACTTGATCCAAATAAACCTATTAATATAAATAGTGGAGGCAAGATACTTTCAAAAAAGACATAAAATAATAATATATCTAAAACAAGGAATACTGCTAACAATAAAGTTTCCAATAATAACATTATTATTACATACGATTTTATGTTCTCATTAATTGAAGTTCAATTCGAAAAGATTGCGATTGGCATTAGTATAGTAGTTAAAAGAACAAAATATATAGACAAACCGTCTACACCTAAATAAAAGTCATAAGAACTTATTTGGTGGTATTCTTGTACAAACTGGAATTGGTTTGTACTAAAATCAAATAAAATGAATATTATTAAAGCTATAAATAGATTTATTATTGATGTAGATAAGGCCGTTGTTTTTATACGTCTAACATTTATAGCGGTATGCTCATAAGACATACTCGTAGATATAATAAATATACCTATTAAAGGAGTTAAAAGTAAAAGAGAAAGTAACATAACTTTCTTTTTTATAATACGAATTTACCACAGGGCTATAAAAATCCTTCTATGATTTATAACCTTTACTAACACCACACGCAACCGTATGATCAACCAACGAGAGAGAAAGAGAAGAAGATATATCCTTCGTTATGGATCAAGGTTTCCAGATTCATTGTACCAAATTTAGGATAACTTATAGTTAAAAGACTATTAAGAGGGACAAATTTGTTATTTAATGTTGTCTTCATGAGACTATAGAGGATTTGCACTTCTATAAACAAAAAAAGAGAATCTTTGGATGAATAAGTATAAACTAGGTATAGTCTCTTACTGAAACTACCATAGACAATCAGCATCAGTAAAGAAATAAAAGCGAAAAATGGCATAAAAATACTAAGAGTAAATAATAGGAAAACCAGTAAAAATGACATAATATTGTTTTATCTCTCATAGAAAACCAAATGTAATTTATAAAATAGTGTGTACCCCCCCCCCTTGTCAGTAATGTAGACAAGGTATTTAAAGTAAAGACTGTATCAGTTTCTTATTTAACATTTACAACCAGGTCTACAACTACAGGTATTTTCCCCTTGTCTATACTTTTATTTCTATTTGAATATATGAATAAGACTTTATTTAAAATAACACAACATTGCTTGGTATTATTTCAAAACTATATAATATACAGGGAACTAATACTACAAATGCTATTACTATTGGCAATAATACAGTTCAACAGAAAGACATTAATTGATCAAAACGTATTCTAGGGAAAGAAGCTCTAACTCATATGAATACAAAGATTAAAGCACAAGATTTCAATCCTAAACTTAAACCATAAGCTAATCCTTCTAGTAATGGATTTGATAATATACTTGTATCATTAAGATGTTCTAAATAATAATCGAAACTAATATATTGAATTAAATTGTACAATGAAAACGGTAAGTAATCATATAAATAACCACCTAAGAATAATATACTAGTTAAAGTACAAATTAAAACAAGACTACCATATTCGGCTAAGAAGAAAAAAACAAAAACAACGGCAGCGTGTTCTGTCATGAATCCACTAACAAGTTCTGACTCAGCCTCAGCCAAGTCAAATGGAGCTCTATTAGTTTCTGCTACAGCCCCTATAAAGAATACTATAAATATAGGGAATAAAGGTAATATAAATCAGACTGCTCTTTGAGCTTCTATATTAACAGTAAGGTTTAAACTCCCAGTTAACATTATTACAAGAAGTATAGCACTACTTAAAATAAGCTCATAACTAATTAATTGAGCTGTACTTCTTAATGAACCTAAGAAAGCATATTTACTATTAGCACTTCAACCAGCTAATAAAATACCATACGTAGCTAGAGAAGAAACAGCTAACATATATAATATACCTAAATTGAAATCACTTATAGCTAACCCAGGACCAAAAGGTATAACGGCATAACCTAATAGTGAAAAGATTAAAGTTATAACAGGACCAAGGAAGAATAAAGCTAAATTAGCTTGTGTAGGTGCAACATATTCTTTTAAAAGAAGTTTTAAGGCATCAGCAAAAGCTTGTAATAAACCATAGTATCCTACTACATTAGGTCCTAATCTTCTTTGCATACTAGCCATAGTTTTTCTTTCAGCTACTGTAACAAAAGCTACAGTCATTAAAACGGGTACGGCTACTAATAATACTTCTATTATTGAAATTAAAGTTGGTGTATATAACATTGTTAAATTTTGAATGACTAATCTTATTGAGATAATAAATAGGTAAGAGAACTTCACAGTAATCTTATTGGTATTCTAAGATATACCTATATTATAGTAATAAGCAATTAGGTTAATTATAATTTTACTTTTATTGCTTGCCTGTGCTTATATTTTTAAGGACAAAACCTTTACAACGGGGTCTTATTACTAAGAGTAAAGTAATAAGAGTAAAGGAAAAAAAGCTCATGGTGCTTTTATTTTAAAGTTTTCCCTTAGGTTAAAGCACCATCGGCTTGTGTTTAGAGTAAATTATTTATTATTATACTTTTTATTGCGAAGCTATAGCTTACGCTTATCTTTTTAAGTAAAAACCACTGCTTATGCTAGTTAATCGTCTTTCCTTTTTTTATGTTCCTATCCAAGACTCGAACTCGGATCTAGATATTAGAAGTATCCTGCTCTACCATTGAGCTAATAAGAATTTATGATATAACACCTAATACTAATGCTTAGCCCCCCAAGCAATTATAGTATAAGATCTTATACCATAATTACTTAGCAGTTAAGCTACGTATAATAATAGGAATGCCATCATAAGAGCAAATAAACCTGTAGCTTCAGCAAAAGCGAAGCCTAAGATTGCGTATGAGAATAATTGCCCTCTAAGTGAAGGGTTTCTAGCTACACCTAAAATTAATGCACCAAATACTACACCAATTCCTACCCCAGCTCCTATTAAACCGGTGGTGGCTAGCCCTGTTCCTATAATTTTAGCAGACTGAATCATATCTATTAGTACATATATATTATATTAAATACAGGAAACCTATATTACTTTGATTTATATATATAATCTAAGGAGATATTCTGTTTATAAATATATCCCTAATAATTAAGCAATATTCTTAATTATGAATATTGATTATCGCAATACCCCTCTCTGTAGTTATACCTGTGAATACTCTACCCTGCTCTGCTCCATCCTGCTCTGTTTTGTTCTATATGGCTCTCTTTTTTCTTTGTTTGTTTGTTTGTTTACTACTCTTTGTAAATTTGTTTTTAGTTTAAAATGACCAGTAGTAGGAGTATCAGCGAGGCACAACTAAGAATTATATATTCATGCTTTTTCGTAGTATAAATTACATTATCTTATGAATACAGTAAGACAATATATTATAAAACGATAGGTACTGAGGAATTACACCCCAAGCTTAACGATAATTTAAGCCGCTTTTAGCATACCCTGTATATTGCATGTATACTTTAAAATAAAAGATGAACAGTTGCACTATACTCTTTCTTAATATTAAACCTAACTTTGTAGTGGTAAACTTACAAAAGCGTGAGGTTTAGGAGGGCTGTTTAAAGCTCATTCTAATGAATTAGAACTTCTATTTAATAGAGTTTGTAAACTATCACTATAGAATTGTGGTATTAATCATGGGTGTCTACTTGCAGCTTTACCTTCAACTAATTGTAAGTAAACTATGTATAAAAACACGAAAGTAGCAACCACACTCACCATACTTCCGAAACTACTTATTAAGTTTCAACCTGCGAATGCGTCAGGATAATCACTAATTCTTCTAGGCATTCCTTGTAATCCTAAGAAGTGTTGTGGGAAGAAAGTAAGATTAACTCCTAAAAATAATAATCAGAAATGTACTTTAGCTAGCATCATGTTATAATCTAACCCTAATATTTTAGGGATTCAGAAATATCATCCACTAAATAATGCAAATACTGCACCCATACTTAAAACATAATGGAAATGTGCTACAATATAGTAAGTATCATGGAAAGCAATATCAAGAGAAGCGTTAGCTATAACAACTCCACTTAATCCTCCAAGAGTGAATAATAATATAAACCCTAAAGCAAATGTCATTGGAGGAGTGAAGTGTATAGATCCTCCATAACATGTAGCTAATCAACTGAAGACTTTAATACCAGTAGGAACTGCAATTATTAAAGTAGCAGCAGTAAAGTAGGCACGTGTATCAACATCCAATCCTACAGTATACATATGATGACTTCAAACAAGGAATCCTAAGACTCCAATAGACATCATAGCGTACACCATACCTAAATATCCGAAGATACTTTTATTTGAGCTAGTTGAAATTACAGTACTAATTATACCGAAACCTGGAAGAATTAATATATAAACTTCAGGGTGTCCGAAGAATCAGAATAAATGTTGGTAAAGTATAGGATCACCTCCACCAGCTGCTTCAAAGAATGATGTATTGAAATTTCTATCTGTTAAAACCATTGTAATTCCACCTGCAAGTACAGGTAAAGTTAATAGTAATAAGACAGCTGTAACTATTACAGATCACCCAAAAAGAGCTAATTTATGTAATCTTATACCTGGACTTCTCATATTAAGGATAGTAGTTATAAAGTTTATTGCACCTAATAAACTACTTATACCTGATAAATGTAAAGCAAAAATAGCTAAATCTACACTAGGTCCACTATGACTTTGTACTCCACTTAAAGGTGGATATAAAGTTCAACCTGTTCCAGCTCCATTCTCTATACCACTAGCAAATAAGAATAATATTAAACTAGGAGGTAATAATCAGAAACTTATATTGTTTAATCTAGGGAAAGCCATATCTGGACCTCCGACTAAAAGTGGTAATAGGAAGTTACCAAATCCTCCGATTAAAGCAGGCATAACCATGAAGAAAATCATTAGTATAGCGTGAGCAGTAATTATAGCATTGTATAATTGGTTATCTGCTATATATTGAACACCAGGTCCACTTAATTCTAATCTTATTAATACAGAAAAAGCTGTACCAAGTAATCCACTAAATAAGGCAAAAATTAAATATAAAACACCAATGTCTTTAGCATTAGAAGATAAAAATCATCTTTCAGTTCAAAGTGATATATTTGATTTTAAAACTGAAATGTTTGATCTCTGACCGTCAAGAGTTTCTTGACCTGTGGCTATATTTTCGTTATAAGAAACAAAATGGGAACTCATCAAAGATTGCACCCAAACTCTATGCGTCCCATTCAAGAGAGATAATAAAAATTATTACCAACATATGGTAGGAAAATTATTTATAAAAAGTTTCACACTCCTTTCTTTTATTTCTAAGAAAAAGAAGTTATTAACAGATTAACTATTGGCATAGCAAATTATTAGCTAAAAATTATACTACTTTTTCTTTTTATTAATTTAACCTTATATCTTTATTTGCACTGGTCTTTACTCACCTTTCCCTTATCTCTTTTATCATTACTCTTGCTTCCAGTTATCTTTTATTGCGAAGCACGAATAACTAATAGAAAAGTAAGCTATACTTATTGTTATTCTAAATATAAGTAGTAACAAGCTACCCTCTTTTTATGAATTTATTTAGGGAAAGTACGGCTTTATTGTTTAACTTTTTGCCCGAGGTATTCGTGCTTCGCAATAAAAGAGCCAGTCTCTTTTTTCTTACATGCACTTGTCTTTTTGTTAACCACCCCCCCCCCTACATAGTATTA
>Ga0233342_1000054_pt1 | contig 33300 bp, 18 predicted proteins | sample GEONDECOMP273_FD_180706 | JGI IMG/M metagenome (GOLD analysis project Ga0233342, IMG submission 180706) | Leaf litter microbial communities from Shasta-Trinity National Forest, California, United States - GEON-DECOMP-273 | ecosystem: Environmental > Terrestrial > Plant litter > Unclassified...
AGTCTCCATTCTAAAAAAAAAAAAAAGGAAAGAAAGAGGGAACACTACTTACAGGGAGTGTCAGCTCCTATCTTAAGAAAATTGATTTCCATGGAACTTACATAGACAAAGGGAAAGTTTGTGAGTGAGAGGGATATTGTTTTTGAAAGGGTTAAAAAAAAAAAGGAACCATCCATTGGATTTAACTTCATTCAATTTGTTCTTCTTATAAACCTAGTAAGGCCTAACTCCATGGGGGAGCGATAAAAAGAAATAATGGGTGGGAACTTGCTTATCTAGGTAGCTGGCTTATCTAGGTAGCTTTATTGGTGGGCAGGAACTTGCTTATATAGGGAACTTGCTTCCATCGAATTTTATAAAGCTTTGTTGGCGTTTCTCCAGGTTTAGTCCATCTTATCTAGGTAGTTGGCTTGGTAGGTGAGCAGGCTTGCTAGGTAGCTATTGGCGTTTCCTATGGGCTGACAGGCTAGGTGAGCAACCTTATATAGGTAACTAGCTATAGATGGACTGGCTTATCCTGGTAGCTTGCCTGATTGGAAGTAAGGCCAGCAAGAAAGAGAAGGTAAGGCCAGGGTCAGGAAGAAATAAAAAGGATAACCTTGCTTGTATCTGACCTATCTAATGGAGACGCCCACTTTCCTATCTCAATTTACCACTTTAAGGGGAAATGAAAACCTTTCTATTTAATGGAGACGCCCACTTTCATTAGTCAATTTCCCACTCTTGTAAGAACTCTTGATCCCAAACCTATGGGGCGAGCCACCTTATATTTGTGTTTCAATTTCTCAGTCAGTTCCTAAATCTCCCGGCACTTTCCTTCCTTCGCGTGAGTCCTTCCATCAGTTCTCATTTCGATAAAACCTTGCACAGATAAAGATCATTGCCAGTAGACCACTATCAATAAGCGGCGGTATAACCCGCGGTGGATCCATATGGATAACCCGAAAACAGGCCTAGGAGGCATACGAAGAGATGGTGTAAACCCAGTGGATTAATTTAGTAAGTGCTATGTAACGCAGGTTAATGCTGTATGGAAGCCCGTCCAACAAGGCTATTTCATTGACCTCCAGCCGCCATGTTTCTGAAGTTCTGGCTGTAATGAATCCAATCCGGCAGTTTCGACGATCCCACAACTGAGCGGTATAAAGCAGCAAGGTAGGTCGAGTATAAGTCATAGTGGTACCCAAAGTAATAATATAAGCAGTCAGTGTTATAAAAGCCTGTACAACGAGTATCTTTCCCATGTGGAAGCCCTTCCATACAATCCAATACTGTAAGTATTCTAAGTGAGGCAGGCAGTCGTCTTTTCTTTTCTAGAAGTGGGTAAATAGAACAGGTGGTTAGTAGCAGGCACTAACATGAGCAAGTGGGCCATTTCCTAGCAATGCTGTCTGTATTCATTAATCAAAGCGTATCCGGGAGGAACTCCCGGTCCGACAAGAGGCACGAGAGTGTGCTGGTCCCACAAAACATTCCTGCCTGAAGCAATAGGAGAGGTTAGGGCATCTATCACTCAGTTGTTTGGTAAGTGAGGTATGGAATAGAGGTTAGGTTGGTAAAGAGAGTTGGATGAGGCAGTGAAAGGAAAGGGTGGAAAACACGAAAGGTTAAGTAGTTAATTTAAGTAATCCAGTGGGCTTATAAAGGTAATATGAAAAGTAATACGAGGGGCGAAGCAAATGTTATAAGTGCTCAACCCCATCTCATCTCTGAAGTTCATCAGGCAGTAGTTCATTCATAGGGCAGTTCCGATCCGACGATCCCACAGCTAGCTGTAAAACTTACATTTATGCAGTAAGCTTTTCTGGGTCTTCAGCGGTAGTAAGTAGGTAAAGTTAAAGTTGAAAAGCTTATCCGGTTCCTAGTCCAGGATCAAGGGGGTAAAGGTATACACGTGCAGGTCTGCAGCAGCTGTCAGACGGACATCCATCATACAGAAATAAAACTAACAGAATGGGTCAAATGATATATATAGAAAGCGAACTTCCTATGTTTAATTGACTGAATGGGTGCGTGTTGACCATAAAGGCGTGGGTGGTTAGACTGCGAACGGATGGGTGGATGCGGGCGAATAGGGGTTAATGCATACTGTTTAATCTCGGTAACGCCTTTCTTGTAGGGTCATTGTTTAAGCTTTCCATTATATATTTTATAATATGGATGATCTTATATTTGAATAACCTACCTTTTTCTTTTGTGTAATACGCATAGAGTTTGGTATTTTAGATACTCGGATATATTAACGAATGGATCAAATCGATAAAGCAACTGTTATATAGATTATTCTTACGGGCGAAGTAAGCCCAGGATACACCTTTACACAAAATTCGTTTATATATGTTCTAAATTTCATTATTGGGTAGGGGGGGATGCGGGAATGCGTTTATGCTGGGGAATAATGGGTACGAAGGATGTATATTATTGGTATGTGATATGGGTAATGATGGATCAGTGGGAACTCGCTCTCCCAGAATCCTCATCAGTTGGGAGAATCGAATCAACGCTTCCTCTGCCCTGCCGTCGATATGTTTGTTGTCCACCCGTTTGTGTTTGCTGGTGCGGCAGAATGGAGAAAGGTTCGTTCATAGGTAAGAGGGAGGGGCAAAAGCTATTTCCAAGGCATTATGTATGTAGGTTTATTCAGAGGGTCCAGGCAGGGTAAGTCTGAGTTCCAAGGTTGAGGTCCGAGGCATAGGTAACCAAGTATATTACGGCTGTAGGGCAGAGTTTACCAAGGAAGATGTAAGGCTGATACCAATAATAAGGTTACATAGGTTCTTACCAAGGGTGAGGTCTGAGGCTGAGTGTCAGGATGTCCCCAATGAGATATGAGTATGTAAGGGTTCGTTCATAGGTTCTATAGTCTAGAAATAGGTTGACAGGCTTTAACAGAACATGTATGTCTGGTTGAACTCCAATCCTGCCTGTGGTTAACATCTCTCTGTCTGTTCTGTTGGCACCAGGTACTGCATGGATAAATTGTTTGGTTGTTGATGCACCTACCTTTTTAAATAAAAGGAAGGAAGGGGAACTAATTAACTATAATCGGAGGAAACTAACACTTTTGCAATAGCTTCATGCACCCATGTTTATTACTTTAACGCTATACCCAACCCCCTCGGGAGGGCAGAGCAATTGAGGATAACCCAAAAGATTCTTATTGTTATTTCTTAGAGATGGATTTCACGTAACATTGTAGTAATGACAAGGACGTAGATATGGCGATTGAGTCTGTTCCAACTAAACTATGGATATTATACGCTTGGTAGCCAAGTGGAAATTAGCACTAATTAAATTATAAACTAGAGTTTCTCTGGTGGGTGCACCTCACACTGCTAAATCTGCCCACTTTGGAGGGGAAAACCAGAATGCTCACTTTGGGAGGTAAAAACCAGAGCTCATCAAACAACAAAGACTCCTTCATATGTATTAATGTATTAAGTACACATGCACTAAATGGGAAACTCTATATTCTTCCAACCTCAATTGGGGAAGTAGGCTATCCAACCAACAACACCTAGGGAAAGCTCCAGAAATGGCCATGCTCAGTTGTAAAGGCCTCTTCAAGTGTAAAGACCTCTATTGTGTGTAAAGGCCTCTAGTTAAGCTCTTCGTGGGGGGATGTTGTAATAGCGGTACTCGTGCTCTAGTTGGTAACCAGGGTAAAAATAATAGGTTCTGTGCCTCTATCAGTCTGGGCCTCCACTAGCAGAATCTATATTGCACCTCAGCCAATCCGCCCGTCTGTTGTACGGTGTCCAGTAAGATGTTATGCGTCAGATGTTAATAAATATCATCAATCAATCCTAATAAATCGGTGGACTAAAACCCAGTACGTGTCTAGGCCTCTCTCTACTCTAGCGTATGGGCCGTGGGTAAGAAGTGCTCTGTTCCTCGTGCGTTAATAGGGCAGGGATTCAGGGGTAATTGTGTTCTGGTCCTGTATTGAAACAACTCCTCTCAGCATTTGATGGCGCACCTCATCAGTTAAGTAACCTCATAATCTGATAAGTGGGCGAACTTCATAAGAGCCATTGTGCAACGCAACCCACCCCGGTTAACTATTATTCCTCCGGTATGCACGTATATAAAGAACTCAACCGTGAATCAGGCGTGAATCAGGTGAGCATGAAGATTATTAAGTCGCTCTGCAAGACTCTTTAGCTCGTGTATTATATATGCAATTATACAAATATACTCGTGACATGCGGTGAGGGTGACTCGGGTATGTAATGGGGGTCTTATTTCCTCTCGGCTGACTGGGAATGACCTTAAAGAATGATAGCGGCTATTGGCTGACCCTTCCTATGGCAATGCCTGTCTTACTAGGACCGGCTGTCAATGACCTTAGTGCAATTATTTCCGTATCTTGGCAGTGAAACCTTCGGGCTAGGACAACTGGAATATTTGCAACCACCGACTATGAGGCTATCAGCGACAACCGGCTATCGTACCGGCGTGTTATTGGTTGACCTTATAGCACTGACTGTCCAATAGCTTCAGGCTATAACTGTCTACAGCTTAAATGACTAGAGCTTCCAGCAAGGACCAGCTATAATAGCGGGTACTCCCAACAAGTATAAAAAAGCAAGCCATAAACAAAAACAAAAACATAAACTTAAAAACTTGCTTGCCTCACGTGCTAAGCACACTCTCTTGCGCCTGGTATTTATTGATAATATTACCTTTTTACTTAGATACCTCATATTCTACTATTCGGCGGGTATGGTTTTCTTTTTTTTAGAGCCTTTAGAGCCCATTCCATACCTTTGGTTTACCTACCTACTATTTTATTACCCACATCTGCAAGACCTAGATATGTTCGAATATGTATATTATCCACTTATTAAATAAATTGCTTAGCTTAGTAGGGACTGCTATTTCATCTTATCAGGACCGGATCGGATCAACCAACCTTATTCTTATTGGATTACTCCCTTAACCCCGGTATATGCAGTAGTTATGCCAATTGCTTAAGCTGGGAACTTCAAGTAGGTGGGGATCATTGAGGAACTGCCTTTTTGATTCACTACAGCCAGACGATCTTGGAAGACACTTACTTGGTACGGCATTTATACGTGTTTGCTATTACGAATATATTTTTTATACAAAATTGCACCCCAATTTAATTTATTGATGTGAAATAAAGTAAGATACACTTTTTTCCGAATAAAGGGGAAAAGCAGATAAAGCAAGGGTGTATGGAGCAAGCAGAGGCTACGGTAGTTCCAGTTCCATCCAGGTGCTTTAACCCGGACCGTACAATTCATAACGACCTAACTAAATGACCTAACTAAACCACCTCACTGGGATATATAACGGTACACACTTTTACACTCTCGGCGGCCTTACTCGCCTTACTAGGTACCGCAAGCGGAATAATAATACCACAATTGGAAGGGAAGTCCAGACTATGTATAATATTTACTTTTTATGGGCCCAATCATATAGAGAGTTATTCTAGGGGAAGGGATATCTCACACTATAGGACTATAAGATTATTGGCTAAAGAGAGTCGGGTAAGCAGGGCGGAACCGGCACCTTTATTTCGGCTTTTAGACACAATATATAATACTAAGGCAAGGATTCATTCACTTTCTTTTTATGGGACTATACACGTATGGCGGCGTGACAACCCCGACAAAGCAGCCGGTGTGCTCATATATTATAGAGATGTCAGGATCATAAGCATACCGGGGTCCAAAGGACAGCCTAATGAATTACTTGCCTCAGAAGCATAAGCGGGACAAGCAAAGATATTAAGGTATGCTAAGCTCTTCATAGGGCAAGGATTCTCTCACTATTGATTTATGGGACTTAACGTATAGTGGGCTCTTATATATATTATGTTGAGCAGCATAGGGCGACAAGTCATAACGCCTTTATAGCGGCATTAATGTTGAGGCACAAACTAGCAGCAGTTCAAAAGGCATTCCCTACATAACCAGAAGCACTACAACAAGCAGTTCCAGCGGCATCCCCGCGCTTGAACAAGCAGCAGTCGAACCGGCATCAGAATTGTAAGTCCCAGCACCAGTTAAAAGAGCATTATTCCAAATAGCGCCATCAACACCAGTATAATAAGCTTTATTCCCGGTATATTGAAATAAGTAGTTTAAGGAGCAGGATTACCAGGAGGATTACAGTTCTAGAATCATTTTAATAAGTGTTTGAAGGAGCCCCATCAGTTGAAAGGGCATAACCAGGAGCAGCAAAATAAGAAGCATCCCCATAAGTAGTTTAAGGAGCATAATTCCCAGCTTAATGAGCACCAATTGAACCAGCGGTAGTTAGAGCATTCCCAGCTTCCTCAGTTCCCGTAACAGTTATAGTATAATTTCCAGGATCAGTTGAAGGAACCTTATTCCCAAGGTCATTTCCATAAGCACCAGTTGTTGAACCAACAGCAGAACCTGGCAAAGCAGCGCAAGCAGCAGCATAACAACAAGAAGCACCAGTTCCAGGATCATTTCAAGATCATTCAAATAAGAAGCATCAGTTGAAGGAACAGCATTACCGGGGTTATTCCCAGCATAACCAGTTGAACCGACATCATAATTCCCACCAGCATAAGTTAAGGCTATTTTGGCCATTCCCAGCAGCGTTCCCAGCGGAATCATTAGGATCATAATTCCCATCATTTCCAGGAGCATTTCCAAGAGCAGTTCCAAGAGCAGTTGACCTAGCATCTCCATAAGCGCCAGTTGAAGAAGCAGAACCAGCCCAACCCAAGCATCATCAGTTCAAGGAGCATAATTCCCGCCGGGATCATTAGAAGCAGCATTCCCAGCTTCCTCAGTTCCAATAGCAGCAGTACAAAGAGCATTCCCAGTATAATTTACATAAGTAGTTCCCGGGGCATCAATTGAACCAGCCTCCTCATTTTCTGGATCATTAAAATAAAGCACCAGTTTAACCGGCCTTCTCATTACCAGGAGCATTCGCAGCAGTAGAAGAATCATTCATCAGTTGATAAAATATAATAAAAACAGTTAATTCACTTGCTAAATGCCTCTGTGCCGTAAGACCTGTTCTCGATGCACGATGCGGAATACCTCTCCTGCACGCACGCCGCGCATCAGTCCAATGGTCAGTCCCAGCTCTCATAAGCCATTAAGTCTCGATAACTTAAGTCAATTAAAACAATGCCAATATCATGAAGAGTTTGCTATAAGAATGTATATAAGCAGCTCCGTGTAATAAGCATAATCCCCCTTACTTACTGACTAACTAACCTCCTCACTACCAGGGCACGTGGTAAAGAGAACTGTTCCCGCACTTAGAATCAAAACCACCGCCGGGTTGGGTGGGATATAAAAGGAAAAGAAAAGGTTAATTAAAAAAGCACGTAGAACGATTCCTATCCTGGTAACGTACTGGAGCTTCAAGCACGAAGTATAGGTCATGTAATAAAGGTTCCCACAAAGTATAGGTTCATTGATAAGGCCCCTTCTTTATTCCCAGTGATTAACCCCTTCCCAGTGTCAACCAACTGGGCTGGTGGGTATGGCTGAATGCGGGCAGAAAGCGGACCATAAAGCGGACATAAAGCGGACATAAAACGTACAGGAAGCGGACTCGGGCTGAATAACTCTGGGTAACTTCCATAATAGAACCTATGGGTAACTTACAGATCCTTCTTTTCTTCCGTGTTCAGTTTCAATCTTCCGTCCGTTGTACCCGCCCCACCCCTTTCTAACTTCTTTTTTTTATTCACTTGATAGAACACTAGTTGGAGGTGAGGCAGTCACCAGACGACAGGCAACTGATATATTATATATATACCGATAAGGAGGGAGGGACGTGGGGGGGCTTATTGAGTTAGCTTGCTGGCTATAGGTATGTCTCAGGTGGTTAAGTGAGACCTCCAAACACAAATTGCCTTTACGCTGATTTAAACCGAGAGCTGGTCGAACACCATGACTGGGATAATAAACTGTTACGCGTTATAACGGCCGAATATGTTCCTACCTAAACTGGATGCTATGACAATAAAAGAAAGCAGTTCCCGACGATCCAACTGCTACTGGTTGTCCCTGTGCCTGAAATTCATCCAACAATTATAGTAAGTAAGCACTTAGCTTATAAAGGTAAATATAAAAGCTGAAAGTGCCTACCCAAGTAGGTACAATAACTAAGTGTAGTCAGAAGGCGCGGAGCGGTTCGGCTTCGTGATAAGAGAAATAGGCACCGGGTGGGGGTTGGCCCGTGAATGAATTAAAAAAAGCTTATGAGATACATGTTTATCTATATAAGACCCTAGGTTGCGGGGTGTCCGAAGATATTTCCCCATCGAGGTCTCGAACTCTCATTGTTCTACAGTAAAATCACTGATTCATTTCCTAATTTCCTCCGGCTTTGGCTGGGCGCCTGAATTGCAAGGTCAAGGGCTAAGGTAAAGAACATCATATATAAAGGCCCGACCCAACCCAGCTTTGTGATAAGATCCCCATCTTAAATAGGTACCAAGTTGGAGGCTTACACCCAGGTGGGGTGATTTGTTCCGGTGGATTCAAAAAGCTTCTTAGACGCGTGTTTTAATAAAGCGAATCTCATTTATCTGGATTCGGAGGCATAATCTTCTATCCACTGGGTATTTAACTTTGTGTTTTATTAAGCAAAAATGCTGATTTAATGTATGTCAGGTTTAAATTCATCATCCAAGATAAGGGTTCTGGATGCCCGGTAATTCTTCAATCAATCCAAGAAGTTTCGATCCAAGAATTCCACAACTTAACTGCTCTGCTGTCTAACATAAATTAATGTGAATAGGCATATCAAAGTAAAAGGTTCGTTCATAGCAATCAATGTTCAAAGTGCCTACCCCCTCAACACTTCTGGTAGTACTTCCTAAGGCAGTTCTGACAATCCGATCTCACCCACAACTTTGCTGTCCAACATAAAGTCTTCCTGTAGGCTGAACCTGGGTCCTTCCTCCATCCATCCATGCAATCCGGGCATGTGTTTAAGTTGTTTGAGGATGAGACTTTCTATATCTGTACTTGACTGAACGTCTGTCTTTCATGACTTTAACTGAACATATAGAGTATCGGTAGAGAGGGGTAGGTAGAGGTAAGGTATAAAGGGCCTATGGATGAGGGGTCCCAAGGATGAGGTATGAGGCTGAGTTTAAGGATGTTTCCAAGGATGCGTACAAAGGCAGTATGGAGGCGAATTCAGAGGGTCTAGGTCAAAGGGTAAGGCTGAGGTAAAGTATGTAGGAGGTACCAAAGGCTGAGTTTAAGTCTGGTCCCCAAGGATGAGGTATGATTCTGAGGTTCCAAAGGCTATTCCCAAGGCATTATGGGAGGAGTTTAGAGGATGGATGAGAGTCTAGAAAGAGGTTGACAGGCTTTAACATAATGGGTATGCATGAACCACCACCTCCTCCTCTTATCCTGCCATTGGTTCACATCTTTCCATTGGTTAGTTGCACCAGGCATGTAGAAGTGGAAAGTTTGTTGCCCCACCTAACTCACTCACTCACACTATTGGGATGGTTTCTGTTTAGTACTGCTTGAGTTACTTGCTTCGGAACTTTATGAATTAGATTACTGCTGGCTGGGACAAAATACACTTGCATGGGATAATTCACCCCCCGGCTGGCAGAAGACATGACACGGGGCTTATAGCGAGGTAAAAGGTTACAATGCTGTGCCCTTGCACCCAACCAAGCCCCACTTCCATAGCCGATAGGAAGGAGAGTTGTTACTGCTTTTCTTTCCTGACATCGCAATGGTAAGGGCTTCGCACCTCGACTTGAGATATAAAATCCCACCCCAAGTTGGCCCACTGAGCAAGTGTTATGACGGATCAAGTTATAGACGGGACGGCCGTGTAGCCAGTGTAACGGATAAAGCTGTAGATGGCCAAGTGGGAAATTATATATCCCTCTCGAGACTTCGGATCGTTAGATTGGTTCGCCTCGGCTGGGGTTTATGACCAATGGGATTGGGTACATCTTTGGGGTAACTAAACCGGAAGAAAACCTACGGAGAAGAGTTCCGGAGAAGCACTTAACTGATGGATGGCAATTAAGTAAGGGTCGAGTGCTTGCTGGTCGTTCCGGAGTTTCAAGGCAAATAAACTCAAGTTGTTAATACATATATAATAATAGACAGGGAACTCGCCTGCACCCGGTTGCAACTTACTCAGTTAAGAGTGGGTGGAAGTATAAATATTAATTTATTTTTATTAATATATAAATGAAAAGGTCTGGGTTCGACTCCCAGCTAGCCTAACCGCCCATGTACAGGGGCAGGTGTTTTCGTTTCTGAGATGCCTTGAGAGATAGGATCCGAACCTATAGGTTTTCGGGATTGGAGTGGAGCCGGCGTGCCATTGAACCCCTCGCTTTCGTCTGACCTGAAAGAGCAAGGCCGAGTTCTAACTCGTAGTAAGGAAGTATATATTTGTGTCCGTGAGTGTTTGGAAGCAGGCAGGCAGCATCCAATTGAACAAGGAGAATAATCGCGTATATAGGGGCCACTGGGATCCTATTTAGTTTCAATGGTCTGTTGGCAAGGGACGGGATCCGACCAATCAATGGTTTGCTTATTTCCGGGTGCGGGGAGTTTGCCATTCATTGATAAGAGTTTCCCGCCTATTCCAATAAGGTTTCCAACATTAGGATGCTTACTCTTTCTTAATTGTATTATCTACAGATGCTAGAAAATAGCCTGCCTCTTAATACCGCTTGGGTAAATCAAATATAGTGAGCCCGCGGCGGTTAGTTGGACAGATGAGTAATTAGCCATACATCAAAATATTGAGTCGGGAAAGAATTAGTCCGGCTCCTTGGTCAAAGAACTAGACTAACTGATGGAAGAATATATACTGTTTCCAGTGAATAACTAACTACTAATTTACGAAATCTTATGGTGTTCGCGATAGCGGGATTGCTTTTACACCTTTTGCTACAACCTTTTCCATGACGTAATGTAAAATAAACCTCTTGTTACAACCCTTTCTGAATGAGTTGAATCTCAAATGCACCTGTTTGCTTATGATGAAATGAATCTTCTAACTTGCTTGTTTTGAGTATTACTATGGAAATGGAACCATAGGTGTGTGGGACAGCCGGAAAATGAAACTAGAGAATGGGACCAAAGAATGGAATGCAATGCTCTATGGTTGGTTGATATTACTCTGCCGCTGTAAATCGTCCAAGTAACTAACTAATTGGGAAGCAGCGAGTCCATCCAGTGTGCCAGTGTGAATGACTGATATTATGGATTGGCTGGGCTCCCGTCCTATCCATTCCGTAATAATCTCGTAAGTCAATTATGTAGGTTCCAGATTGCAGGAAAGTAAGTGGTCCTGCACCTTTTCATGTTCTGCTTTAGGAGGAAGGCGAAGCCATCCGGAGTCCAACCACGGACCGATCAGAAATCCTTGGACCAAGCAGAAATACAGAGGTAAAAGAAAGCTTCAAGTGAAACATCATTTTCGCTCTATCTGCTGCTAATCAAAGCACTCTTATCACGGGCAATTATCACTTCCTTACACGACTCCACTTCACCACGTGCCACATACACCCACGGGACGGGAAGCTACGGAGCTACAGGAAGGGAAAGTAGTTACCGGGGGAAGGGAATATCTACAGGACGCGTGACTTAGATGCACAGTACTACGGGAAGGGTGACTGAAGTAAGTCAGTGAGCCCCCCCCACCCAATAAATACTTAGGATCTTTCCCAATAGCACAAAGCCCAGTGTTACCAGTTATTATTCTCCCGTACCCAGGAAGGAGGTGGTTCTAAGTGCGTTAACAGTTCAACGGATTATATGTGCGGGAACAGTTTCTCATTCTCTCGAGATTGAGGAGCTGGATTAGTCAATATACCAGAGTCACCAACCAGGGAGGGGAGCTGGATAGAGCCTTCAGGGAAGTAAGTTATTTTGACCCCAGTGTGAAGTGCACCCATTACCCTAGATACTCCACCCACTCCAAGCGCCATACGTACAAGAGAGAGGAGAAGGAAAGGCCCCTTTCGATCCACCGAATGAGTCCACCAAATGAGAAATAAGATTGATTATGTTCCCATGTTCCCAACAGATGATAAAGAGAGAAGTCTGCCATATGCAAGAGGTTGCTTAGCACGTGGGGCAAGGAAAGAAATGGATTTCTGGCTTGCTTTTTCTACTTGCAAATAACCCTTTAAGGTGTACGGGATTGGTTCACGGAATGAGACGACCAGACAAGGGAAGTTCCGCCAGACCAGAGGGAAGAGAAAGCCCCCTTCAACACATACGCGAAATAGAGGGAAACATCACCGCATACCCGAGTCACCTTCCACCACAGACCCCGGTCACCATCAGCACATACCCGAGAGGATAAGTACCCCAGCAATGGAGAGAGAAGGCCCCTGTTCAGCTTACCCCGTTCAAATGACATACCCAATAAAAGAGAGGTATCCCGGGAGATCTTTACCCTATTGTTCCTCCATATCCGAGAGAGGAGATGTAAGCCATACGATTGAATGGCTAGACGTGTTGCTAGAGTGAGTTGACTATGCAAGTGTGGGGCCTATCAAGTTATTCTACGTGAACCTGGTCTTACTAATATGGGAAATTCAGAAAGAAAAGGTGGCATATCTGGATGAGAGATAGTGTGAACGGACGGACCTATCCGGATGGTAAATTCAAGAAAGATAAGGTGGCATGGGTAGATCCAACAGCAGCAGATCCAGGAACTGACTTGTCTAATAGTTCTTTCTATATGGCTTAAGACAAAATAAAGTGTCCGCTCCAGGCAGTCCATCGGGGGTACACTAGGTCCAGTAGTCCAATAGGCTAAAGACTTACGGTCCAGTTAAATAGGGAGCTCTACAGCTGATCTTCACTCCAATGAGACTCTCTTACTTAAGGCTTGTTTCCATGGGACCAAGGCTAAGACTAAGCTAGGTCCAGTTCAGAGGGCTATAACTCTACTACAGCTAAAAACAACAGCTTTCACTTTCTATGGCCATAGGGCGGACTAAGGCGAGTAAGAACAGCAATATAAAAAGAAAGTGTCCATCAATAGGGCTTACTCTGTGTACAGACTATTAGGGCTTGTCTCTTAAGCTAGTACCAGAAGTCTAGGCCTTAGGGTCCATCTATATGACGGCTTGAACTCTAAGCGCTTAAGACGGTCTTCACACAGATCAAAGTGCATGGACTAAAGCAGAGTAGTGTCCATATGGGCTTACTGTATGGACTAGTATGGCTTGTCTCTTAATAAGGCTAGTTTCTCTGGACCAAGGCTAGTAAGATGAATTGATTAAGACTCTTCCTCTCCGAGACTTGTAAGTATTCTCTGTCTAGACAGCTTATAAGATGGTCTGAACCAAGTGATGGACTAAGAGACGACTCTCTCTTAAGGCTAAGCAGGACCAAGCAATACCTTAAGGACCTATCAATATGATGTAAATTCAGGAGTTATTAAGGTTACATCTGGGGATGGTAAATTAAAGAACAAAAGGTGGCATCATATCTAGTCTATCCAGATGGGAGAATTTCGGGAATATAAGGTAGCCTATGCAGCAAGATAATAAAGAGTGCGAACGTAGCCCTATCGAGATGGTAAATTTAGAAAGATAAGGTAGCCTATGAAAGGAAAACCTATCAGACCTATCCAGATGATAATTTCAGTACTTAAAGCCGTCCTCGCCCGACTCGAGGAGGGCGAGACTTTAAGACGTGGTCACAGAAAGAAAGGTGGCCCCAGATCGTATGGAGATGATATATTTTCCTCTGAAACCTGGCCCTCTATTCCCGGAGAGTGGTAAGCTTGAACCAGCCAGCGATGGAAGATTCTTCTTGTCTATTTGGAAACCCATTTCTTCTTGGCAGAGTAAAAGAATGAGAGAGCCCTAAAACAACAGACCAGAGGGCAGGGCATATATTCTAAATTTCGCTCTTATAGGTTGTGTCTCAAGTCCCCTTTATCAATTGAGTTGTTATCCATGGCCTCAGGATCAGTCGGGACAGCAGGCACAAATTGTTGGTTGGACAAAGACAACTTCTTATAATTTGATGTTGTTGCTCAATTAAACCTCTTTACAATATATTGTTAGAAAATCTCTTATCCACCAGGTTCAATGCTGGCTGGTAGGAGCCAGGTAGATAGGTGGTGATCCACTATAGGCCGGTGCTCCACCACCACCCACCAATAATATACGGACAAGCAATAGTATCACCCTTCAATATACGAAAGGCAAGCTCGATGAACGCTCCTAATCAACCTGGGGCAATATATTACTGGCCAGTTCCGGCCTGTGCTCTTTATTTGGTCCCTCTCTCTCTGTCTTAGTTACCCTAATAAGTTACCGGTGGTTGTTCCTCCTCATACTGGGGGGCGTGCTGTGGGGCAGTATCGAGCAGTATCAGAAGGAAGGGTAGGTTGGTTCGGTAGCGCTCTCAATGACCAGGCTCCTTAGTAGGGCTCCTTTCCCTTAATCTTATGGAAGGCTCTTGTAACTAGGTAAATTTGATTGAACCAGGCTCGGCCGTAGAATATGTGAGGGTTACACATCCAGCATAAGGCCGTTGGCATAGGGATTAGTCACTTGCTGCATGAGTACGTGGGAAGAAAGAGTTTAATTGTCACACTATTTTAATAGAGACCAGATTGAATAGAGCCCCGTGGTTATTATTTGAATTGGGCAAATCCGGTTGAATATATACCATATTTACTAAAGTCCCTTAAGCCATAGGTAACTGAGTTAGTTGCACTGGTACCAGCTGTGTTAATATAGAACCGGTCTATACCCGTGATCAGTAGGTCACTGAGCTATTTGGGTAGCGGGTGGAAGGGAATAAATATGAGGGATAACCTTACCTGAGCAGAGCTAAGTTAATAACTTTAAGGACCTGATACATATATTGATAGGCTCCCATCCAACTGTTTAGAGTTTATCCTCTAAGACGTGTTCAACTCGGCTATTGCTCAACAACTCCACTCACTGTATGCACTCGTTATTGACTGGTTCGTTTTTAATTGGTTTTTTGTTTTCAACTGGTTCTTCGTTTTCACTGGTTCGTGGTCCACTTCAACTTCCACTTTCACAGGTTCGTTGTTCTCAACTGGGCTATCGGCAGCTCAACCACTGGTTTGTTGCCCACTCGTTCTCAAATGGCTATCGGCATCTCCCACAAAACAAGCCACTCGTCGGTCTATGCGGTAGTTTCATTCAATCTTCCGTTTCTATCTATCTTCTGGCTCGGGGGTGTCTCTCTTCTCTCGATCGGTAGCGCTCAAATGCAACCGTGAGTTATCGATCAGGGGAAGTGTCGATCCATAACCATCCATGAAGCTCTAGCGCAACCAAGCTGAAGCAAGCGATAGGATAAGTCGTAATCCAATCTGGGCAAGCGTAAGAAGCGCTCCAACCTCAAGGGGGAAGGTGATATCAATCATTCCTAGTCAAGGGGATTTGCTCATTATTAGTAAACCCGCGAAAAGAAAGAGACCTTACCCTAAGACTCCATGGACCTTCTTCTCAATTAGTGTATAGTAATAGGGCCTTCCAATCACTCTTAACAAATGGTGATCAATTCCACCGAAGGAGCGACTAAAGGTATGATAGATACAGAGTGAGGGGCACTAGGGGCAACTCCCAACGGCCAACAACTATTTGTCTTAGGTGCCTCCTCAATCCCACGAAAGCCACCTAGTAGGAACCTACGACTGGCCACTAAGCTACCTCTTCAATATGTGTACAAGGGGTTTCTGACTTCCAACAGTCAGGGGTTTACTACAAAGCTTGAAAGAGCTAGGTCATCGAAACAATAACTCCTAATTGGTGACCACCAGAAACACTAGGAATACGTGTGTGTCCTGAGCGAGCTGAATGGCGGACTGGGTAATGCGGTAATGCTGGGAGAATGAAGGGGACAAAAGCAGGGCTAGGTCCGAGAGCTGGGGAATGATGGGTCCGTTAGAATGAATTGATATTAGGAGATAGGGAATGTTGTGATAATGTTATAATATTATAATGTAGAAAGCGGGGTACTGTTGTAGGATTGTTTCCTGAAAGCATTAATGGGGATTAAATTGTACTGGTGATTGTATATTGGTGGGCGAAAGCGGGCGGATTGGTGAATGCGGGACTGGGAGCGGCGTACTGGGGATTGGGTGAGTAACCGGGGCAGTTGCCTTACGCGAACTTTACAGGTGGCGGTGGGAAGTGAATCGTTCGTCCGTGGGACCCACTTATCTATAATTTGTAAATAAGTATCCTGTTTCCGGTGGGAATACCTATTTGGGAAGATGTGGGCTGTAGTTTTGTCCACCACGCCTATCTCATCCATTAGGAATGCCGGGAATGAAGATTCTACTGGTCTTCTGGGGCAACGAAATATGAACTGAAAAAGGATATGAAACGACCAGAATAACGTATATAAAGAATAGAGTGATAGGAGAGTAAGTATATGTAAAATCTTACTCCTAAGCCAAACTACGGGTCTACGCTACCCCTTTAGTGGGTCCGCTCGCCCTCGTCTGGCCTACCGGAGGTTTTACTTCTTCTCCCTCGTCCTAGGTGCCATTAAAATAAGCCAGGGAAGAAAATAGATATTATGATTATGGAAGTTAACTGATTAATTACCGGGTGAGATAAGAAACAAATCATTTGCTTTATTTATTGGTTGCATGGGTTTTTTGTTGCAGTACATTATGGGACTCCCCGTCCAAGAAGTGGGGGAGGTAAAGGTCCGTCCAAGAAGTGGAAAGAATAAAGGGTTATTGGTAGCCTTCTGATCTTATTATGTCTGGTTGGTATGACTGGTATATTATTGGTCCGATCTCATATGTTTGTTCCATTAGCCAGATTGGTCCGATATGATTGGGTTTGTTCCCATTGGGTTGGCTATACCCATTTGTTGCTTTGTTAACCTTCGACCTACCTTGCTGCGACCTTACAAACGACGAAGACCGTGGCAAAACGCTTCGCTCGAATAAACCGACCAACGATCCTTCGACCTACTACCTTGCTGCCTTCATCGACATTGCGACCGAACCTTTGAGCTAAAAATATTCCTATTGCTGCTTGTCTGATATCGAACTCGATTGAGACCCGTCGAGCTCTTCTTGCAAACTGGTGGGTTGTGAGCCAGGAATAATACAAGAATCAGTTAGACGGGAAGATGGAACAGCCCGGTTGGATTACACGCAGAAAAAAATAGATATTCCACCGGTTTCACCTTACCTCCCTGAATGCCACTAAGGATTGGTTTTCCCTTCCATTGGATCTATACTTGCCTTAATTTCATGTGCATGCTCCGGGTGGGTGAACCTTTTATACAATAGAACAACGGACGGATCCATTACCTTAAACTTATAGCATTGTTCACGGGCTTTGATACAGATAATAGCATTAACCCCCGGACCCGGGCCCCTCACGCACGCACCACCAGACCCCAACCCCTACAACGACAAAGACGACAACAAAGAAAAGAACGAATAGAACGAAGACAACCGATCATAGCGAGAGCGATAAGCGCCAACGCCGCCCAGGCAGGCAGACAACAAGATAGAATGAAAGGAAAAACGACCCCGGACACCAACCAAGGAAGGACGGAAAAGGAGCAGCGAAAAGGCAAGCTAGCTGGAAAGCTAGCTGGGGAAGGAGAGATAAATAAAAGAGAAAGATGCCGAGGTTGCAAGCTAACCCCTATGGATCCGAGGGAGAGTCGCATGCAATGGTCAAAGAGATGACGCCCAGCACAAATGATACATCAGGGAGGTCAGTTGACTAGGGTAACGAAGTATTGATCTTTCGAGATTTGAGTTATTGGTTAAATTGAAATTAGCAGCCTTAAATATTGCTCCTGCTTGGGAACTTTCTGCTTCTTTTGATGTATCCTTCCAGGTCCTTTCCTTACCTTACAGAGGCAATATACTATAAGAATATATTGCTTTGCTTGTTCCCGCAAAGGCTTAAGAAAAGTAGTTAATCTTTATTAAGTTGACAAAAAGGTAGGTGGGTGCATCAACCACAGGAGCAGAACCCGTTGCATATTAAGGTACAATTGATATGTTTATCCGGATGCATCATATATTATGAAAGCTAGCTGGGATGGGGGGAGGTAAGCGTGGGCATAAGATTGGCGCGGCAAAGGTCACGCAGGCAACTGAATTTACTCCATATGGATAAAGAGAAAAAGGCTCTTATCCAATACTCAATTTCGATCTTGAACTACTGCTTGTGCATTTGCTATATATGTACCCAAGTAGGAACACCTAGATATACTATCTCTTATTGTACCAAAACCCGCAACAGGACGAGATGCTGGCCCTTACCTGCTCTTCGTGCAGCAAGACAGAGTGGGGGCTATCTTTTTATTCACATTAGTGTTTATCTCTCCGCTTGCTCTTTCAAAAGTTTAGTCCAGGGTATGGCAGTGGTGGGGATTCCATGACCAGATCTCAGGTCAGGGGATTCATTACGGGAACCGGGACTCGGTCAAGGGTATCCTAGCTGTGCTAGTCAGGCCGATCATATCCCCCTGTCGCCACTATCCATCTTACTAGTGATTCCTACCCTATAAGTAGGATATTCTTAATGAGTATATAGATAGGTACTTGCCTCTTTTTGATCTCCAGGGCAAAGGATCCTTTATTATCTGCGGGCACAATCCATCGGAGGGGGTTGTAGTGTAGGCCGTGGCATAGTTGTTACGGATCTAATAACCTTCATTATGCTCTCGCCATTGCATTCCCCATAGCTAGCTAAAGAGTAATGCGATGCGGTAGTGGTTGGTCCAATCCATGGACTAAAGGATTCACTACTATTGGCAGCCTTAAAAATTGGGGGGGCTCGCCTTAAGAGTACTTCAACAGAGTTGGTCTTCGCCTTCATCATACCTTGCTTTCACTATCACCAGGATAGTATTAGTGCTATTATTCTTATTCTTACTATACTTATAATAATTATCGTTGATCAATCTAAAGGATGTACTTTCCCCTTCTTTCCCTTGGGCTTGAGGCAAAATATATGAAACACCCAACCAAAACTATAGGGAAGAAATTTGAACATCCAACTAAAACTATAGGGCGCCGTCAGAAAGGAAGCTTTTCATAAGAATATTGTACAGATTAATCGCCTCATTCTAGCCATTAAGCCACGACCCGACTTATGGCGCATATGGATTATGGGGCATTTGGGCCTCGAGGTAAGCGGAGACGGGAGTTTAGCCGAGGATACCCAACAAGGCAAGGCGAACAAGGATAGTTGATTGGATGGAATTAACGTATATAAAGGTCCGCAAGAAAAGGACCACTTATGGCAATCTATATAATGGGTGGGTCAGTATTGTCCTCCTTAAGCAGCGGCACAGGAGCCCTACCATTTATCCGTTTCATTAAGTAAGGGGTCGTTGACAGCTGACTCTGCACCCATCTAATCCTTCCTGTCCATCCTGGCATAAGATAAGTGTTGTTGGGCATGACTCCGTTGGGTGAAGGCATTAAGGGAAGGGTAAGGGAAAAAGGCCCCTCCTCTAATCGAAGGCATATGGCATATTAAGTAAGTGACGTTTCTAGGTCTAAGGCAGGTCTATTCCTTGCAATAGGTTCTTGTAATTGATTCAGAGTATAATTGTATTGGCTGCTCGGCCGGACAAATAGGTGAATAGATACGAGGTACCCAGAAGATTCTAGTGGTACCCAGAAGTAAGAAGATGGAGTAAGCAAGTGTGTTATCAAACGCCTGCCTGTACAAGAAGCTCTATGTCAAGTCTGTACAATGTTTGTTTGGGGGATGGTTGGGTAAGTGAGTAAGTGAAAGGTGGGTTAGGTGGAGGTAAAAGTCAAGGATGGTTACAACAGGTGGATGGCATGCACGTAAGTAAAGGAAAATAGGCAGAGTAGGAGTAGTGCTGCTACCACTTCGTTCCTCAAGCAAATGTTATTGAAGCCTATGCTGTATGCCTACCCCACCTACCTTTTCAAGGCTCTATTGTAAGCCCTTTCTTTCCTCCATCCCTCAATCCATCCATCTATTTATTTGATCTCCTGAAGAAAGAGTCCCAGCCGTGCCATGCGATCCAGCAATTGATCATGGAGAGCATGGGGAACAAATAAATTCCTCAGCGAATGAACTATCCAGCCGTGCCATACAGCAATCAGGGAAGCAAGGGAAGCTATTTACAATTCCTCGGCTAATCAACAATAAATCCGGTGCTTCTAAGATAAGTAGCAGTAGTACCTCCCTACTAAGCATTCATTCCTAAAGTGGTATAGGGCTAAAGATCTAGGTCTTTCGGTGTCTAGGTCTTCTATACACTCCTTGCAGTAGGTTGTTCTAATTCCAGAATTGTATTGACAAGGCTCGGCCGTACCAATAAGGTCATAACCAATAAGATCTGTAAGCAAAAGTGTGATTCTAGGTCTGCCTGTGAATGCTGGCTGTCTGGCGGTCAAACAAAAACTCTATAGGAAGCAGATGCAAGAAACGAAGTGTAGGGCATAGATGAAGTAAATCGTAAGGTGAAGGCTGGTGGGTAGATTATATGCTAACACTTCAGTAAAGGTAAGGCAGGGGTGAAAGGTGAATAGTAAGAGTGCCACCATACCTCCTAAGAGAAAAAAACAAGTGTGAAGAATCTTTTTGTAGTCTGAAGCCCGCCCAGCTCTCTTCTCTGATGAACCTAATCGCAAGTCATCCGGCAGTTGTTCAACGATATAAGCTAAAGGGATACCCTCTCTCTCGGCTAATGGACCCCCATCTCTCTGGTGCTTCTAAGAGAAGGTAAGTAGCAGTCAGTACCGACGTGATTAATGAAACAAGTGTTTAGTTAGGACAGATCTATTAATTCAGGTGGGTAGGTTGTACTGAAGTAAAGGTTGTATCATCCCATCCAATCCAATCCCGGAAAAGTGAATAGTAGTACCTACTAAGATTCATAAAGGCAAATGTTATAAAAGCATATCCTGACAATGCTGGCTTTATAAATTCATTACAAGTATCAGGGGGTTCATCCCGTCCCGACCTGACAAGATAATAGTGGTACCTACGAAAATTAATGAAACAAGTGTTATTAAACAAATGCTGTATCTATAATCTAAGGCATATAATAGGAGTACGCAATTATGGTTTTTGTGTGTGGTGGGCAGTAATCAAGTAAGGGGGGGGGTATGCTTGTTTAATGCCGTCCATAAAATATAAGGTTTCTAGAAGTCCCGACCTCCTGAGTGATGAATTCGGCAAGTATCTAAGGCTACAGGTCTAGGTCTTCTTCATCAGGTGGGTAAAGGTGACAGGCAGTAAATGAAAGGCAGGTAGGTTTATTCATAGAATGCAGTGGATTCTAATTTCTGAATTGTATAATAAAGGCTTGGCCGAACCATAAGATAATATGTAGTACCTATAAGTTCATATGTGCATGGAACTAATAATAATTCCTAAGGTTCGGTAGTTTCATCCAGCTGTACCTCCAGCATTCATGAAAGTGATATAGGTAAGGTATATTTATTCCAATGGGTAAAGAGTTTAGAAACAAAGTAAAGTAGGGAATAGTATGCCTACCTTCCTCTTCCTGGCTTTAGCAATGAGTTGGGCAGCACTTTGTCCACTAGGAGAAGAAGGGAGTAAGAAAGTGAGGGTAAGGTGATCCCTTCCATCCCATCCGGTGCTGCGCTGATAAGAGAAGTTCTAAGCAATGATTAATTAAGTAAGCGTTGTAGGTAGGTATAAAAGGTAATTCTGTTGGGTAAAGGCACTGAGAGTGAAAGGTATAATTGAAAGGTAAGGTTTATATCCATCCGTTCCTGAAAAGAGAAGGTCTACAGCAGTAAGTATTGACTAAGCAATTAATTAAGTTCGTAGTATAGGGCAACCAGGTCTTAGGGGTAGGTAGTTAGAAAACACTGAAGCTAAGGGGTAATGTTTCATGCCATGCTGGGTCCATAGTTGTACCTCCTAAGCATTGTTCTAGGGTGAACAGGTCTAGGTATTCTGGCGTATGGGATATTAGGTAAGGAATTAGGGTTTACTTTAGATCTCTTTTTGAAGAGCAGTCCCACCTATATTGCTGCCACCAATAGTGTTGTTTCCACTGCTGGCGACCGGGCCACTACTCATTAGAAAACCACCACTAGGGATGTACCCACTATCGACAAGGATTCTTGTACTCTGTAAATAAAACCTAAAAGAGAAAAAAACGTATCCTAATAGGGAATACCTTTCATTCATAAGGAAGGGCTTATATCTCTTGTGAAGGTTGCCTAAGCTAGTTGAGATGTATACTTTTTAGTTGAGATTTGCTAAGGCTGGGCTGAGATCTATTTATAAAGCACATCCTTTACCTTTCATAAAGAATCTCCTTTAAGGGAAGCACGTTACCTTTGGTTTCCAGATTTCCTCCTGAGTCTTCGCCGGTCCCGGTAACTGGCTACTATCTATACTATAGGTGTCGTAACCTCTGGCTAAGGGGCAGAAGGAGTGCTCCTCGCTGAGCTAAGACCTGTACAGCTTTAGAATCTTTGACTATAGACTCCTACTTGTTGATTGTGTCATGTAGGACCTCAATTTCTGACTCTTTTTCGACCAGCAGTTCTTTTCTATTTTTCATCTCATCATCTGAAACGGACATGGCATACACAGCCCCTGCAAGTTGTTCAGGGGTCTTAATTAGTTTATTTTGTTATTTCACCTTCCTTGCCCGATGCGGACAAGACCTCCGGACCTTCAAATTGATAATTTTAGCTTCCAAAATTTTCATTTGGTCTTGATACTCCTGATATTGCTGCTTAGATTCATGCAACTGTTTGATGAGTTCTTCCCTTTCATGCTCGGCTACTATCAATTCAGAAGTCTTCACAGGATGTGCATCTGGTGCTTTCAATCTTTTATTTAGGGCCATTATGTCCTTATCCTTATCATCTATAAACTCCTTGACCTTTGAGTAGTCATGTGGAGTAGTTCCCAATTGAATTCTTTTCTGCTCAAGCTCCTTCACCCTGGTGTATCGAGAACGGGTGACCACCTTTTATTGCCTTAACTGTGTTTCCACTTTTCATAAAGTAGCCGGTAAAACACATCGGAAACAAAACAGGCAGATCAATCAAAGCCCATGAGTGAAATAGTGCTCGTCAGTGCCGCCAAATCCTATGCATCCGAACCCGAGCAATCTACCCAACAGGGACTACAAGCAACCGACAATAAAGTAAAAAACGCAGGTAGATAAAACCAGATAAATGAATGGCTGCACTAGTCAAAGCATTACGAAGGAAGATCAAACGCGAGTGAACAGGCATCTAGCAAATAAATCACGCTACCGAAAGATCAAGCAATGAATATGAACCAATAATCGAAGCAAATTATCAGTGAAACAAAAATAGAAGCTAAGAATTAGAGTTTCGCTGGTGGAAAAGCATAGCTGTAAGTTAAGAGACCGCTATGGTTAAAGAAGCTAATAGGATGCGATTGCTGGGACTTCGAAGAGATAGCAGGATTTCCATATGTTGAGAATCATGGGGCTACTACAGCAACGATTCGGATCCATACCTTGAATGCTTGTTCGTCGATGGACTATATGCCTCACTCTATCAATCTATGATCTTAGTCAGTTTAGGGCGGACCGAAGTTTCGAGCTTTTTCCTGTGTTTACCTTTGTTTCTGCTCTTAGTAGTGCCGCTAGCTTTGCTACTGGTGCTCTTCATTCCCTTGTATACCGATGCCAATACTACTCTGCGGTTTCCGCTACTTTAGGTGCTAATACTACTAAATTTGTTACTTTTATGTGGTTTCTGCTACTAACTCAGATATTGCTACTATTATGGATACAATGATTTCAATTATTGGTAGTGTTTATTCGGTGATTCTTCTACTCTCTTACTGCAGTTGGTTGCAAGTACTACTTTTTAGGTACTAATATTTAGCTGCTTATTCGGAGGAGCTATTTATTTGGGTACAGGTACTACTATTGGTACTCTAAACCCCTGCAATCTACTACTCTGGTAATGACGCTACTTACTTTGAGCTTCTACTATACTAGCTTATACTATAGTTTTGGGGGTGTTTACTTGCTATTTTATATATTGGTGCAGCGGATACTGCTTCGGGGAACCGGTTCTACTGTTATTATGGTGGATGTACTTTTGAACTTGATCACTACTCTTGATCACTGTTGGTGCTTTCTACCTTGCTATCGGACTGGATTTGTGCCTCGTACACCTGCTATTGGATCCTATACCGGTATTTTGCTTGCTGCCACTGGATACCACTACTATAAGTGCCAATATGGGCCAAACAAAGGTATGCTTCTCTCACAACTGCAGTATTAACCAAGTAAAAGTACAGATGGTACTGGCTCTTCTACGCCCTTATTATTTTTAGGTACTGTAAATACGGATGGTATTGACATGGATGGTATGGACGGACACTTCTTCACTCACTAACAAGGTGCTTCTGGTAGTGCACTATTAAAACACGGGGGCTGCTACTGCTGCTACACTTCTTCGGGTGCTTTCTTCTATTGTTGCTCTATAGGGGTGCGTGGGTATTTCTGCAGGTTGTGCTGCTACTACGGGGTTTCAATATCGATATGGAACAAGCTATGCTTCCACCTCTGCCTCTGTCTCTGTTGCCTTTGCCTTTGCATAATAAGAAATAGGAACAAGAAGGGCATATGTACACCCTAGAACTAGGCACTCTACGACTGGATTTGAAACTGCTGGGTCATTTACTGATTCAAGGTAAACGAGGTAAACAACCGCCGGTGGTGCCGAAGCCTATGATGCCTTCGATGCCTCTGCTCTCTGTGCTACTACGGTTGCCTCTACATTGAACTACGTCTCTGTCTTTTATGCTTGCTTCGTTGCTACTGGCTATGGCTCTGCTTGTTTAGGGGTTAAGGCAAAGCTTGAACCACCTTGTTTCTACCGTATTAGGCCTTCCCGTCTCGGACCTAAATATGTATGTGCCTCTGTTCTAGCCTTCTTTGCGCTTTTTCATTTGAATCAACAAGTTCACTGGCATCATCCATAAACAGGCACATTTACTGCTTTAAGGTCAACTACCTATGCTTCCGCCCCTGTTACGGAAGTCCTTGTTGTTGGTACTCAATAGGCATCTGGATCTTGAAATAGGTAACCGGAGGCTATGGTTCTCTTCGAGCTGGCTATTATCCAATTGTAGTTTCATAACCGCCAGGTGCACATAAAAACGCAGTGCCAGAACCAGTGAATGATCCTACAGGAGCGGAAAAGTGCGGTAGTACAGTCCGAGATTGAGCAGCGGTCCCACCAGTTCAAGTTTAGGGTTACCCACTACCATCTCTTTCAGTCCCATATTCATGTCGTACTTTTTTGTTTTGTTTGCGGAGAATCCATATATATATATGTCCATGCCTAAAAGAAAGTTAGTCCCTCCCTAGTGCTCCGGTCTTAGGGCCCATTATCCATACCCATATCCAAATTCAAATGCAGAGGCCAAGGCAGTTCGTTACCCCGTTATATATCAAGATCCAGTTGTATATTTGGAGCCTGCAAATGCAGAGCCTATGACTGGTCCAGACGCATATCAAGATCCAGTCCCTGTCGATGATGCTAATGATCCAGTTTACCGAGTGGTTGAAGCAGCATTCCTTCCATTTGGAGAGACAGAATAAGGAAATTCAGTCGATCCAGTCACATAAAAAGATCCAATTCCAAAGCCTATAGCATTTTGGCATTCACTATAATAAAGGCAGGAGATTACCCAGTTTAAGCGGCACTACCAATATTAAGGGCGAGGCAAAATCACCCAATACTTTGCTATTCCACCGCTGTTACCTCTATCTCTGGTACTATTGGCTCTGCATCTCTATCTTCATATAAATATCCCACTATCTGTGTATCTGCTGCGACCTCTGCTGCTGGATCATCTACTGGTGAAACTTATATACTGGTCCGATTAGGCCTTTCCTTTACGCCAAGCCTCGGTATTGTTGCTTTGCCCCTAACCTGTCTTTCATTTCCATTCGAGTTGTTCCTATTCTCCTTTTCCTTTCATAAGCAAGCAAGGTGGCAAAGACCCGTCCAGCTTCCGAGTCAAGCAAGTTCTCTGTCCCCATGTTGTAAGATTCAAGCATTCAAGCAACCTCAATAGCGACAAGCACTGCTATGAGTGAGGGAAACAGCCCGAATATACATCTGAACGTGCAACAGATAAATAGGGTCGGATACTGAAGTTACCATACTGCTTATTAAGCCGAAAGCACAGCTGCCGTTGCTACATTCATTAAGCCCCAGCTAGGTTCGTTCTTCAATATAAGACAGACAGCCCCTATCACTCGCGGAAAGGCAATGAGGGGATGTTGGAGTTAATAAACCCTGCAGCTCATGACTTGATAAGCACAGCGGGCATGGGTCGGATATTGGAGTTAACAGAAAGCCCAACTCATACACCCGGGCATTGATGAGAGGAAGCAACCAACTCCTTCTTCCGCTTGGCACAGAGATTTTTATAGTTCTCTTAATGCGCTGACTTTTTATAGAGCAGTGGACCATAGGTTCTATGTCACTACTATATGTGGGCAGTATATAGAAGTAAGCTATAGGTATAGATTAGAAGGGCCTAGGGCAGATAGGTGGTAGTAGACCCAATAGCAGCAGATAGTAAACATAATAGGCCTTTATTCATAGATTCATAGATAGATAGTTATTTTATAGGACATAGTCCGCTTACCTCTATTTTAACCTAATAAGTAAAGGGGAGGACATCTTATCCTGGTACTGATTATTGATTTAGCAAGGGCGTCTCAACGCGATATTGTATAGTCATAGGTGTAGTAGGTATGGACTCACCTCTTACGGACAAGTTCAACGTATACATGTGAGCTCATATATAAATGTAATATTGATAAATATATAGAAAGGGCAGTTTCTCCGTTTCCTCCTATCAGCCCCGGGCTGCACTAATGGGATAAAGCTAGTGGATTATATCCAGATTTCTTATTCTTTTATTTAACTTGAACTTGGAATGGATGGATAAGGAGTTAGGGAAATTAGGGGTGCTACCTACAACCTCACACTGGGGACTATATTGTTCTCTCTGGCTTCTATTATAGGGGCTAGCAGCATCAGCAGAATATTCGGTATTATCTGTGTTTCCTTGGTTGGGTGAACCTCACTATCTCCATTGCTGGTGGGAACTCGGCTAAACAACCAACCTCAAGGGGCAAGCTGTGTCGATGCTTCCAACCCTAGGAAAAGCTCATGAAATGGGCCTAGTCTAGTTCATTATGGGTAGCTTAAGGGTAACTTTTAGATTCTCTTCTTCTCTTTCCTATAAGTAGCTATGTAAGTGGGAAAGGGTGCTATATTCCACCGACCAACTAACATGGATTCAACTGGTTGTTTTTGGAATGGGTATAAGTATAACACCTACCAAAGTTCTTCTTTTCTTTTTTGGAGGGAATTGACACTCTAGTTTTCTCCTTGAGATTATGGGTAACTTTTCTCTCCTTTGGCTGAAGTGAGCCTGGGTGCAAGAGCATCCATTGTTTAGCTGCATTGAAGGATTGAAGGTGTATCTTATAGCTATGCTATTGGTGCTATTGGTGTTATTGGTGCTGCTACGTGTACTAATGCTACCTTTGCTTATGCTGCACATAGCTCTGCTGCTGGCTTTGAGTCTGGTTCATGTACTATACAGAGAGGATCTATTGCTTAAGATGTAGCTTATCCATGTGCCCAGTTCAACTATGGAAATTACGCCCCTTCAACCCAGAGAATTCCCAGATAAGTACCATTTGAACGGATCAAATTTGATCTCTATTTGCAAAGTGCAAAGTCCACCAGCAGAATCCACTTGTCTATGCCCCTCGGAGCTCAGCGGAGCCCACCAGAAATAGAAGTCCAGAAGCAAGTTGAATAGGTCCTCCCAGGAGAAAGCATAGTAAAGAGGTATGTCCCAGGAGCACATTGTGAGATGAAGGACTCCCTAAAGCCCTGGCTGGTTTGAACCAAGGGAACAAGAGCCTAAAGTCCTGGAGCCAATAAAAGGCACGGAGTGGGAAAGATTATACCAGAAGCCTTGAAGCATTGTGAGATGAAGGACTCCGCTCCGCACCTTGGAGCACTGAAAAAAGAAGAAACCTTTTTAGATGTTCTTTACCGCTACTGCTACTGCCGCTAAAGAAAAAACCACTGGTTTGGAGCATTTGAAAGAAGAGCATTAAGAAGGAGCCCGCCCAGGAGCTTTGTTAGAATTGCCTGAAGTCCCGGAATAAGCTTGCCCAGGAACATTGGAAGATCCATATAGCCTAAGCCCAGGAGCTTTGTTAGAATAGCCTGCCTGAATGAAGAGTCGCTTGGAGTCTTCTTTTTATATCTGGTCTTCCTAGAAGCAAGCCCTGGAGTCAGCCGGGAAAAGAAGTAAGGACTCACGGAAAGAACCAAGCCTAGTTCGAAGAAACCCTCAAGCTCAGGAGCTTTGTGATAAGAGGTCCGAAGGAGGGAGAGATATGTCTTCTTGCTTGCCCTAGAATGGAATGGCTGAGCCAACCTGGTGGCTGGTGTCAGAGTTCTGCTTTGGTTGATCTGCGCTTCAAGATGAAAGGAACGTAGTTCAGTCCTATCTAAATGGGTGACGGATTGAACGGTTGGAAATTCAATGAAATGCTCTCATTAAGCCACTTGCCTACAGAGAAATGTCATTTCAATAGGTTGGTGAAATTGCCATGCCAGCGACGAGTTCTATTTAGGAAAAAGGAGCATTTCATAACGCTTTTCAAATGAATTAACGGACCGAGCCGACCTGGTGCCCAGGAATGCTTCGACCCTTTACTTGAAGATTCAGGCACTCACAGGACAAAGGCGTAGGGAATTAGGCACGGAGTGTTTACCTAAAGATTCCGAGTTTAATAACCCAGAATAACCCAGATGGAGAATATGCCTCTTCTTTTAGTCGAGCCCTCCGGACCTCCGGGTCCTTTAGTAAGTTCAGGTCTTTCTGAAAGCCAGTTCCTGAGTTCATGACTTCAGAAGTGAAGCAAGGAAAGCTGCTTTGAAAGCTGTCCAATCGCTCTAAGTCAGTTGTTGAAGTGAGTTAAGGTCTTTCCGAGTTCGGGTCTTCCTGATTTAATGAGTTTAGGAGTGAATGAGCTAAGCCAGATCGCTATTCCTTACTTGAGAGTCCTGTTTTATTTCTAATTTACTTATGAGTAAGGAAGCAATCAAAGGGATGAGCAGCCGATGACCCGGATTCCAATCGCTGTTACATATGTATTAATTCATGAAAGCTCTTCATATCGATCTCTCGATTACGCCTCCCCAGACCCGAACTACCCATCCATTCCGTTGACAATGAGTTCTGTTCTCCCTGAACCGGATGGAAGCGAATGAGCAGGCGCCATCTCCTTCTCATTGCTCTTCACCAATGGGGAAGCGATTCCACCAATTCTTGATTCCTATGCCAGGGCCTTTCAACCATCTCTTTCTCTCTCCTGGCTGCTAGCACCAACTGGCCCAACCCTACCTCTTATCTCTTCCGATGCTAAGGCGCAGATATCAACCCAGCCATCTCCTTGTCCCAAACCCGCGCCCGTCGGCTGACCTCAAGCAATCTTCTTCCCATCCATCCATCAAGGAGTACGAACGAGCGGAGCAATGACCTGGATCCAAGCTCTCGACCGATCCATCTCCTTTCGCACCAGTCCTTGAATCCGATCCGAGTGGCCCCCGCCCTCTTACCCCTATTCGTTCGTTCGTTGCTACGCCTAGCCCCGGGAGGCAGTAGGCACAACTAATGAATATCGTCTCTGGCTTCCCATTTCACCCCTTTCACGTCGATTTCCGGTCCCCATCCCGGACCTGCCTGCTACCGCCCAATCTCTTCTCTTCCCCTCGGCAGGACCAAGAGAGATGGCAAGGCAGGATGCCAAGCAAGCCAGTAGGAGACTTCATACTAATATACTTCGACATTCCCAGCAGACTTTTACAGGTGTTTCAGGACCGGTTGTAAATAAGTATTAGCGTTACAGATTTTACCTCCCTGGGCAACCCTTGAATCGTAGATACCATCTCTAATAAGCGGGGGTGAACCTCTGCTCCGAACGGCTGTAGATGCATTGATAGAAAGACAAGCAACCGAACCGAACACCCGAGAGAGGAATACAAGGGGGGACAGGTGATGGAACACTCGACCACTGCCCCACCTCCCTGGGAAGTCTATAGAGATCTTGACCCCTCTGTGCCTTTATCGCTCTCCTCAATAATATCCCCGATCATTTGTCCCTTCTGCTGTTAGACCCCGGCGATGGCTGGAACACAAGGCCAACTCTTCCCACTTCCCCGTATTGATGAATTGATCGGGCTGCTCAAGCAGTTAAGTCAACTGAGGCGGTGGGGGATCCGATAAATCCACATATCCAATTGCCAAAACGAAGTCAATTCCACCCCGAATGATATTGGACACAGTGCATCCAGTCTTAAAATCCCTCTCTAAAACTCCGGAGGCCTTTAAACAACCTCTATTCGCCATACTGGGCGGAGCATGGCCTTGAAATCGAGTCGATCGAGCAATGGAAACACAAGAATGAAAGTAGGATGAGCAGGAAGTTCAGTCTCTAGAGATACACCTTTTGTCATGTCATCCCAAGCTTCAGCATCAGACTGACTATTATCCGATCTTCGCCTTCAGTAATTGTATCTAACCTCCTTCGGACCCTCTCGTCAACACCCAGCTTCTCATTGTCTTAGCAAAGGCAGCGGAGGCAGGAGATCCCAGTCCCACCAAGGCTAGGGTTGCTGTTCCCACCTGGTCTTGGGTTCAATAGCCAGGCTTTAGATTGCTGGGTTTGAAGGCGAGAGGAAGAGGGGCAAGAATGGAATAGATTAGGAGCTGTCCCTCGCTTATTGGCAGTCGGAGGCGAAAAGGGGCGCTTTGGTTTGAGGATTAAAAACCTGCTTTATTTTGCTTAGCCAATGAGGGCTTTACCGCCAGCAGTTTAGCAAAAAGCAAAACAAAGGACTAGCCGCTTCTCTTTTTATAGCTGTATGTAACTACGGTTCTTTCTGGAATGAAATAGCTGAGGCAATCTCCTAAGCCATAAGAGAGGAGGATAGAGTTAGCATTGATTGGGAAGGAAGGAACTAGTAATCCATTCAAGAGGACCTTACCCTAGAGAACTCAAAGGGAGGGAAGGAATTCTTAAACATACTCACAAGAAGCTGATCTACGACCACCCTTATGCTATCCATAAGCTCTTAACGCCCTCCTTCAGCTAGACATAAGCCGGATCCAAGCTTACCCTTGAAGTGAGCACTGCCATCTCTTTGAATCACCCTTCTAGTTGACAACCCAGGAAGCTTAGCGAACTCGTTACTCGTTATTAATCTTACTCGGACGGTGGTAGAGCCAGCCCTGAAACATCTTCCTCGGACGCTGGTCGAGCTTAAACATAATCTCATCTCCCGGTGGGAAAGCAAAGAAAAGATGTTATGTTGCTATCTCAATTGGTCAAATAAGAAAAGAACCCCTCTCCTGCGGATCCCCTTATGCGTACCTGAAGCCTGATCGTTCTTCTCGTAGAGCACTCCATCTCTTAGCAGAAGCCTGATCCTAGCCCTCCTTCTGTAACCAAGAAGCCTTCTCTCGTTGAAAACCCTGATGCTAGTTGTGAGTAGTTGCTTGTAGTGATCTATATTCTATTAGTGTTCAGTGAACGATGGTTCATTTAAGCAATTCCGATAGTACCTTATCTAAATCGATAGTACACGAGAATCAAGCAATAGAAGATGAAGATCTTTCTTAGAAGTGCTTAAGCTGTTACTCACGCCCAAAGGTGCTTTCACGAAAGAGCTTAACTAATTTTTTATATGTGGCTAAGAACCTTTCCTCACTCTAGAAGCCTTCAACAAAAGCCACTTGATTTTCTTGTTCGTAAGGGTTGGTCCTACTTAGTTTTTATATAATATTCTTTACTAATAAGTTTACTTCTAAAATCCCTGATACATAGCATAAGGAGTGGCTCATTGAAGGCTTGATCCCTATGACTAGAATCCCTCTAATGCAGCAAAGGATTGCAACTCCAAGGGAAGCATTGGAGCAAGCTATGAGGATATAATCTCTTGTGAGATAGTATTACAGCTACTAGTGCATCTCCATATTTAGCTTAGTTTCAAACACATATAGCAGCACTTACCAAACATATGAAATAATTAACTAAAGAGAAGATAGGAAGAGAACAAGTGTGGTGTACCAATTGTAAAGTGTAAGGGAATCATGCGAATGAATTCCATCTACTTAGAGGAGGAGTTGCACAAGGGCCTTCTGTCAGCCCATTCTGAGGCATATCATCAGGAAGAGATATGTCAGGGTCTTCATCATGCCATTTTCAGAATATGTAGGCAGAATATAGCTATGAAATTTGTAGAGGGCATGGCCATCCTACTCATCATTATTATATAATACAGGAACTGCTACATCTCAAAGAAGCAACAAATAAAGCTAGAGCTACTCCCCCACAAGGGATAGTCTCTACTCATCAGGTTTCTACCTCAATGGTTACTCCTCCAGTGGGTAACCTACCCTTTGACCAAATCTATTTTACTACCTGCTGATGTTGTTAGTGGTGCTTAACCAAACCCAGACGTAACTACTCTTTATGGAAGATAGCAACTTTGGAGAATATCACTTTGGTGTTGACATGGAAGAAGTCCTCTTACCTATAAAATCACATCTTTACTTGACTTGATGATTCTCCTTCCCCTCCGATGTCCTCTCCTTATCAGTCGAGCCTGCTTGCCGTTGCGAGTGCTTAATTGACCGTTTCACTTAGCAAACGACCGACTGGTAAATTCGCTAGTTAAAGGGTGGCGTATCGAGTTATCCTATGTTCACCTGGCCTTACTCAGATGGTAAATTTGGTACTGAAAGGTGGCGTATAAGGATGATAGAGAGTGCGAACGTGGCCTATCGAGTTATCCTATGTTCACCCGGCCTTACTTAAAGTGGGAAATTCACTAATGAAAGGTGGCCTCACCGCTCCGCGCCTCAGGTGAGCCTTACGTCCTTACCTGAATGGTAAATTATCCTCTCCTTTTAGTCGAGACCTCCTTCCGTCGGACCTCTATCAGGGTGGCCTATAATGGATTTGGGGAAAGCGCTTGCATCAATCTCACTCCTTACTTTGTGGTAAATTGGGGAGATAAAAGGTGGCCTTCCATCGCGGTCGACCGCTCGACTCATCATCGATCTACATGATATCGTTATCGTATACAAAGAGATATCTATCTATCTCATTATATATGTCATTATGCTAGATTCGGTATGAAAGAAAACTGGAATAAAACTACTTCAATTTCAATTAAAACGATCTTGCCCCCTAG
>Ga0233342_1000055_pt1 | contig 33231 bp, 20 predicted proteins | sample GEONDECOMP273_FD_180706 | JGI IMG/M metagenome (GOLD analysis project Ga0233342, IMG submission 180706) | Leaf litter microbial communities from Shasta-Trinity National Forest, California, United States - GEON-DECOMP-273 | ecosystem: Environmental > Terrestrial > Plant litter > Unclassified...
ATGCTCGATCAGCTGTGTGCGTGGCGTACCATAGAGATTGCTTGGTCCAGCTGTGAACCCTCTTTGGTCGAGCAAGCGATATACCTTGCGATCGAGATAAGGGTTTGGTGCTTCCTCCCGGTCCACGCTATCCGGGGTTTCTTGACCGAACCGAGAACCACCTGATACACTAGTATCGGTGTGTCCAGGAATTCTTTATATATGTCATTACGCTCATTAAATGAGACTGTTTTTTGGCATGAAGAAGAACCAATTTCAGTTTATTCCAATGCCTTCCCTCCTTTTTCATAGAGGTAGAGGCTAAGGTGGTACAGTCTCTATCGCCTCTGTTGGCTTTGCCCCTGCGGGTGATGCTTATTCATATGGTGCTTAAACTGGTGCTTTTTCCCCTGTTGCTGAATCAAGTGAATTGGGGTAAACAGCTGCTTAAACAGGTGCTTTCATAGGGTGGTAGAAAAACCGGAAAAAGGTAGTTCTATGCGCGGGCTATGCCTATACCGCCTTTCCTGTAACTGAACGAAAGGAAGCTGGTTCTTCAACTGGAGGATTGGAATCTGGAATTGGATCTACTGAATCTGCATCTGTCTTTGAATCCACGCCTGGGACTGCTTTTTTTACTGAATCAACCGGATCCGCTCCTGGTTCTCGAACTTAAATTGGACGGATGGATGACGGGGATACTGGTTAACCAGCGTAGTAAATTGGCTCTGCTGCTATAGGAGATGAAACTAGCGTTGTGACTGGATCTCGCTTTGCACTTATGGTTCAATGGATCCAACTTCATTCACGACTGGGGACTATTAAACGGGTGGATAAACTAGGTCAACTGCGGAGGAGACTGTTGCTTTTTCCTTTGCGGGATCAACTTATTCTAGGTCATCAAGGTAACCTAGCGCTGGGTCTTTGTCTCGATATCAATGTGGGCCTACTTATTAGGGGTCTGCTCGATCTCCAACAACAGTATTTGGAACTGAGCGAGGTGCTGGTGGAACTTGATCAATAGGTTCTTCCTCCACTGCTGCTGGTTCATTTACTGGAACTTAGTTAACTTGGTAAAATGCAATGGCTTCTGTCTTTCCTCCTACTCCCTATGCCTATGGTGCTTTCACTCGGTCAACAAAGTAAATAGTACCTCTAACTCAATATCTAACCGGATATGGATCAATGGGTTCAGGTTCTGAATAAATTGCTTAAACGGACGGAACAGTCACTGATGCTGCTTGCTCAGATGCTGTTGGATCTTTATCTAGACGAGGGGATGGCTATCGAAATGACTATGGATTTGGATCTGTTACTGGTTCATGTTCACGGGAAATGAGATCAACTGCCTTTTCCTCCCCCATCTTTCCCGCTGCTATCAACGCTACTGGTGGTGCCTCTGCCTGTGTTCCGAATACCTTTGCTATTGATGCTACTTCAACCGCCTTTATCGTCTCTGCCTGTGTTTTAGCTACCTTTGTTGGTGGTGGTGAACCTACTACCGATGCCTTTGCTTGCTTTGGTGCTGAATCTTGGTTTCAATGGTACGTACTCATTCATTAAGGTGCTTTCCTTATTATATAAGTGAATAAAGCGAGCACTTGCCCCTAGGGATACTTCCTGTTTTCTAGCTGCTGGCTTCGTTGGGGGTGAACTACCTTGGTAAAACCCGTAGGCTCCTGAGTCCGATGAGTCCGAAGGCCCACCATGTGCTAACGCATTGTTTAAGTAAATAAAGTAGTAGCTAACGCGCCGCCTATGGCTGACGAGTTAATGCACAGCAGAAGAAGGCAGTGGTCGAAACAGCAGTCATTGCGGAACAGTGAATCAATCCTATCAAATGGCAAAAACAGCGGTTTCAGATTCTCAAGTTACAGAGCCAATTTACCACCTTTAATTACAACCCATATAAGGGGGAGCAAAGTCAGAAGTTTCACCACCATCTCTGGCGTATATACTCGAAGACCTAATGCCCGGCCCGTGTCTGATGTTTAAGTTCTTATGAATGAAGGTCGGTTGGGGGCATAAAATCTCTCTGGTTTGGAGCGTAGCGCTTGCTCATGAATGTTGGCCAGTGGGTAGTGTGCCTGGAAGGAGAGGAACTCGGGTATCCGATCAATAATGGTCCTGGTTCCTACCTAGGGAACCAGTTGTTTGTAGCTACGTGGCAAAGAATTGTGTATAATAGCTACATGAGTCGATCTATACAGAATGGACGCGACTCTCACAATGGCTACTACGGCCACACACTTACTTGGGAAGGGAAAGGACTGCTTGCTCCATCAAGAAGATCATCATCAACCATCTGTCATTTGTTAAAACTTGACTGCAGTGAGAATCGTAACTTGAGCTATACAATTTTGCCTCAGCTATTGTGTTATCAATTTCATTCCTCTCAACCCATTATGGGTAGGAGAGAGGGAGTGTTTGTGAGCTTTCTATAAACCATGTGTTGGGCCTACTCCTTCAATGGATGGCAGGCCCTTAAAACGGAACCATGACTTACCAGCCCTCAGAGGAAGAGCTTTCTTACCCCGAACCAACTACCTTCTGTCTTATCATGAACAACGTATATCTGGCTGATCACAAACAACTACCGATAAGAGTTTATGCAATAAGAAAGAAGATATGCATGCAGTAACAGTACTCATCTGAAGATGATTTATAGTGACTGATCGGTTAGCAAGACATTGAGGGTACAATCGGTCCTTACGGTGCAGTTGGTCCTTACGTTAGCTTATGAAGGAGAGTAGGTGCTACGAAAGAAGATAGGTGCACTTACTCCTCCTACGCTTATTATGAATGCTCACCCTTTAATGAAAGTGGTTTGGTCAATATCAGCCAGCCAACAATAAAATATATCTGTTCTTTCGGTCTCCACCCGAGCCTGTCTCACCCGAATCTGCCTCACCTTTCTCACCTTAGTCTGCCTTAGGGTCCTGCTTCACCTGAGCCTGCCTGACCTGAGTCTGTCTAAAAAGGTAAACCTGACCTGAATCTGCCTTACGATCCAGCTTATTTTATAGATAAGGTTTATATCGAAACAATCACAAGGCAAGTCAATTAGTAAATGTGTCATAAGAAGGTCTCCTCTCCTCGACTATGCCTCCCGAAGGATGTTACCGGAAGTATACGTCATTCATTTTGGTGACTTAGGGTTGGTGAAAACGATCATTTTTAAAATGATTGGTGTAACATTGGACCTTACTCAGATGGTAAATTTGCTTAATGAAAGGTGGCGTCGCGAGAATGTTTAATTTAGACTGTTCCACTTAGCAATCCAAACTGGGAAATGAAGTGCTTTAAGTGTGGGGGCAAAGGTAGCGTTGCGAATGCTTAAGCGGCCCAAGAATATGGGAAATTTGCTAGTTATAACCTGGCGTTGCGAGATAATAGAGAGTGGCGGGCCCTATCGATATGGGAAATTCGCGAGTGCAAGGGTGACGATTTCTTGTCCATCCACTAAGGTAGGGTGAAGCAGTAAAGTATGGTAAATAGAACAGGTGTATAGCATGTACGTAAGTAAAGGCAAAGTAGGCAGGGGCGTAGCGGTTAATAGGAAAAGAAAAGTGCCTACCTCCCCTCCTAAGCATGACTAACGCAAATGGGTTGTAAGCCTTTCCTTACTTCCGTACAATGGTCTAAGTTCAAGGTAAGTGAGCCGGGTATGTGTAAAGTAAGGTACTACGGGCTGTGGGTATAGGTAAACTACGAAGAATTCATGGTGTAGGTGGTAATAGCAATGTTCTAAGTGCTGACCCCGCCCCGATTCAATCTCTGAAGTTCTGGCTGTAATGAATCCATAAGGTAGTTCCCACGATCCCACGACTGACTGTTGGTAGCATTGGACTAACTGTATAACAGTAGGCTGAATAAGTAAATATGATCTAAGTGTTCACCCAAGCAAGCCTTCCCTCCCGTCCAATCACTAAGTTCAGGTCAGTGAGCAAGTATATAAAGGGTGTTACAGGTTGTAGGTTGCTGTAGGTCGAACATAAAGTATTGGTGTAGGCAGGTGAATAAAAAAACTAGAAGTGCCCACCCCACCTAACAGACATAGATTAGATGTTCCAGCCCTATAATTTGAGGAGCTGTCTTATAACTTTAGGTGCTGCCCTATACCATGAGGTCAAGTTACCTGGGTCAAGTTACCTTTTACCTGTTAGAGCCACTCCTAGAAGACCAGCCCTTAGACCTTGGTTATGTTTCATCCTCATCCCTATACCTTTTTTTGTGGAGACCCCTTTCATACCCTACATGGAGTGCACCACCCTCACTAGACATCACTCCTAGGTTACCTTTACCGTTAGTTGCTTATATACTTGTTACCTTACATTTGACTCTCTTTGTTCAGACCATGCTCCGGGAGGTTCCAATACAATATGCAACAATCAGGTGAGGAGTTAGGACGTTTGTGAGTGAGTCATTTCGACTGCCTCATGTTCTTTACTCGACTGCCTTCTGTTTCGACTGCCTTCTGTTTCGACTGCCTTCCTTTTTACTGCTGCTCTTTCCGATTCACCCAGTACAACAGGACAACTTCGAACCTTCCCCCCTTGAGCTTGGAGCGCTACCGCGGGTTGAGGAACGCAGTGAGCGAATACCCTTTCCCCCTGGACGAGGAATGATCGCTACCACCTTCCCTCCTTGAGCTTGCCCCTGATCGCTAACGCTTGCCTCCTTGTTAGGTAATGACCGCTACCGCTTGTTCAAATGGATCCTTCCAGAAAAGCTTTGTTAGATTGGTCATCCCTGTTGTGATCCCTTAATCTTCCGAAACTTACTTCTTCAAATCTCGGAGCAACTAATGAATATTGCTGATACTCGGGTCTAAATATAAGGTACGCAAAAAGGTTAAATGCCTAAGTTTCAGACTGCTGGTATAGCTTGGGATACAATTATAGGGAGATTCCAAAAGCTTCATAATATAAAGGATACCACTGGATTGACAGGGATGGATGACCAAAACAACAACTATTAAGTGATTGGGATCAAAGGAGCTTACAACTGATGATCTAATCTAACTGCTTGGAAGGAAATAATTAAACAATACCAACTTACCCCTAGCTTCAAAGTTTCATCTCCATGAATAAGGAGGGCTTTCCTCGACACCCTTTTAAAAAGGAGCCACCCTTGAAGGGTAGCACAAGGACAAAGCAAGGATAGGAGTTTCCGAAGAGTAAAAGTGTATAGTTTTTGTTGTTTGGTTTGAGCTTAGAATCCAGGATTATATCTCCTAATAAGACATAAACAGGCAGCAATAAAGGCAACCTCCTTAGTCAACAAGGATAGAAATAAGAAGGGTTAAATAAGCAAACAGAAGGAGCCCACCAAAGAGCAGTGAGGAGCCAAGAATAGATCCTAATATGCTTTGAGTGTTAGGAGTAACCTATGATCATGTTTTATGTGGCCTAGTAGGAGAAGGTCTCATGCTTAGTTAAAAGATTTATAAGTAGTTAATGACCCAAATAATGTTTTGGGCAATAAAAATAAATGGACGGCATCGTTGGTGAAAATGCCAAAAAAATACGGAGGAGGGTGCCCTTGTGGCATCGATAGGATCGGTTTACTATCTACTTTATCTTATCACCCCGTCCTTGCTTTCCTCATGAGCCCGCCCAGGGGTCCGGATGTTCTATCAATAAACTATAACTGCGAGATATCTGTCTCGGTAAAATAAATTATCCATGGCCTTTTATCGCTGCATCTGTTATGTATTGGAGGATTCTCAGTGAGGCCGGATTAGGTATCTATGTTGTTGGTCAGATAGTGCCAGTCAGAGGGAAGTTGGTCAGGGAGGTTGAGACATTCACGCTGGTCAGGTAGTGTCTTTCACATAGGTCGGGTAGCTGGTACGGAGGGAAGAAGTGATCTACTTACCTTCCTCCATTCCTTATCTATGATATTATAGATTCCATTAAGCTAGGAACAGCCAGCAAGCACGTAAGTAAGCCCGCCTCATAGGATGAAACGCGGAGCCCGCATCCTCGAAAGCCGAACACAAATCTGGATATGTGTAACCTGCCCCGGGCTAACCATAAAATGCCATTCTTCCCCAAGAAAAAACATAACTTGAATTTGAAGTTGTAATATCATATCAGGTTCAAAAGAGTGCTTCCAGCGTGCGAAAATGGCAATCCAATATATTTATCCTGTAACTGTGTCCCCCTTCCAGCTTCTCCCTTTCCTGCCTTCCTCGGCACACGTTGTTTTCGCGTCACGTTCTAGCCTAACGGGTCTCGGGTCAAAGGCAAGCAAGCTCCGTCCGTCAAGTTAATTGTATCCAGTTTGCAATATTGAGATCCGGGTAAGATAGGGTATCAATCGAGAGACGGGCAGGCATATCAGGCAGAGAGAGATAAGAGAGAAGGCAGGCAGTTAGTTGAGCGAAGCAGAATCGGTCTTCGTCAGAGGTCAGTTGTTCTCCATGCATTCAAGATATAAGCAGGAAGGTTCAAGATCGACTACAAGCAGTCCTCTCATGCTCGCTGGGCAACTGAACGCTGGACGTTTCCCTAATCAATCTGGCCGCTCCGAAACGGCCAGGGAGGTATCTCTATTCGTCCGTTTCAAACCCTGCCACATGGATTCTTCCTTCGTCCGGTGGAAAACGCCTTCACACATACATTTAGCATGCACGTAAGTAAAGGTCAAGGTAGGCCCAGTAAGCAGCAGCTACCGATACTCGCCCCAAGCAAGTGTTATTGAAGCCTGTGAATGTTGTATAGAAGCCCGTCCAAAAGCTCCTCCCTCTATTGGAAGCCCTTACCGGACAACGCTATAAGTTGAGGGCGGAGGTTGGGTAAGTAGTGGTAAAAAGTGAAGGTTGGAAGCACAACTAAAGTAAAGCAAGGTAGAGTAAAGGTAAATAGGAAGAGTGCCTGCCTTGCCTACCTACTAAGAATAAGTAAGCAAGTGTGAGCTTGTGCAATGCTGTATGAACGCTCGTCCAATGAATGCTATAAATTAAGCGGGTAATTTAGCCGGTCTGGATGGTCCGCCGCCAGGTTGATAGCATGGTAACACTGAAGGTAAAGCAAGTATAGCAAGTATAAGGTAAATTGAATAGAATGTTCTGTCTGCCCACCCAAGCACTCCACTGAACGAAGAGGTGCTACGAATGATTAAGTGCTACGATTAGGTGCTACGAAGAACGATTGGGTGATACACTGAGGTGCTACGAACAGGTGCTACAATGAGAGGATACACAGGGAGGCTACCAAGAGGTGCTACAATGAGAGGATACACATAATCAACAGACGACGAGAGAAGTCCGCCATACGAGATAGAAGATGTCTGCCATCACACAATAACCGAGAGAGGTTGTACCGGTCAGCTGACTTCGTCGTTGTTTCAATCTTCTAGCCATTGTCTCGCCACACGTTATAGCCACATGGGTGGTTTTGTCAAGCCAGCCAGCCAACCTCCTTCAGTCGGACAACCTATCCGCACACATCCAGCCAGCGATACCAAGTAAGTCCAAGCAAGCTTCGTTGAAGCACTAGTGTTAAACGTCGTGAAATCAATTCTTAATTAAATAAAGCATTACTTTGGATATTCAGTTTTCAGTATCATATAAGGTGAAAAATAGAGTATAAAGGCTCAGATGTCCATCTAATGGATTTATCGCATCAAAGTATTCCCCTTCCTTCTCCACGGCCATACCGCAATCAAATCAAGCAAGCAAACCATGTCAAGTTCATCGTCTCCAGTTCGCAAGAATTGAGATCCGGGTCTCTCTCAATTGAGATACAGTTCTCAATTGATTCAATCTCAAGTGAACACGAAGGTGCATCAACTTATATAACGCTATGTGGTATCTGCATCTAGCTGGTATGGTTCGTTCCGTTGTTGGTAAGCTGTTTGGTGTAGGTCCATCTTGAACAGATCTGGGTGATTGTTGCATATATAATTCTTCTTGAAGATCTCCAGGAAGAAAGGCACCTTTTCTATCCATCTGATGAACCTCCCTTCTTTGAGAAGCAACTATATATGGTATCATCCGAATTTAATCCATCCTAGCAATTGGAGCACAAGTTTCATTGTAGTTAAATACCTTACTTTTTTGAATAACCTTTGGCAACAAGCTGAGCCTTATGCTTGTCATTTTGTCCATCAACACTACTACCATACTTGGTCTTATACACCCATTTTAAGCCAACAACATTAGGTCATAGCCTTTTTTTCCATAGCCATACTACCGGGTCTAATCTCTATAATTGAAATCTCTAGATCAAGAGAAATAAATACTCTAAGAGATATAAGCTCGCATGTAGACGTTTCACTTGTCCTTGTTAGTAGGGCTAGTACTACTACTTGGGAGCTACTAATATCTATAGCCTTGCCTTAGGGCAAAAAAGAATGAAGCTCTCATTCTAGGTAGGATGTAAGCACCATATAAAACCATAGGGCATAGGCTAAATACTAAGTTTCTCTTCCTAATAGATTGATATCCTAATAGATCGATAGGGAGGAGTGGTAATCCCACCACATTATCCAGTTAATCCCCATCCATATTGGGAGTTATATAATGAAAAAAACCCTTGTGATAGCAGCAAGGACTCCTGGCTGGGAACACTACCTTTTGAAGACAGACATTGGTGGGAGCCATATCTACGTTTTAATATACAATATCACATATATACGTTTAACTTTGCCATTGTAATGAGTAGTTCAATCTTAGCTCAGAGAACCCTAGATCTTCTCAACAAAATTGTCTCATTTGGCTTTTTGCCACCATAGTAAAAACATCATTTTTATGGTTCAGATGAATCATTCCCCTCATTGGAGATCATAAAGTGTCGTTTCTCATTAATGAAAATGGCATTACGGTTACTAGCATGGGCGTCGTTACTACCATCCAGCATGAGGCCGTGGAGCGGGCTTAAGTCCTATGGGTTAGAGTAAGTGGGCATCCATAGCTCTTCACCCTACTAAGTGTAAACCACTGGGACATATAATCCCCATGTCCTTCATGTATGTGTATGTATGAGTAGTTATGGTATGGGTTTACTACTCCTCCTGTGATCCATGTGATACACGTGATCCACCACTGTAATCTAATCCATGTTCTCCATATTCATTTGGTTGGGACATATATCATCAACACATCCAAAACCTCCTCGCTTATAGATCCGATGAACCACATTCCATCGGGTATCTCAAATGGAGATTCTTTTTCCTGAACATGTCTGTACATTTTTCATGAGCTTTCCCTACCCTAGTTGGTTGGTTGCATCGACCTTGCCTCATTAGGTTGGTTGGATAGTGTCCTACTTTAGACTGGTGTGATACCACTATAATACAGCTATAGTATAGGGAGACCGGGGAACATGAAATTAATACCGCATAGGCAATACCGGGGAGGTTCAACCGCATAGGTGAGGTGTTTTGTTTGCACCACTATCAGGTAGGTTAGTTAGGCCGATAATAAGTGTTAGGCCGTGAGTGACCATATCCCCTTGGCTTTGAGGTTGAGCGAGATGGATATGCTGCTCTAACCCGGCTGGAGACCCGCATAATGTGTGTTAGATCCCGCTATAACAACCAATAAGAAATAAGAAAGGACACCAGACTCCGTGTGTGATTGGGATGTTCCCCCACTAACGAGACCACATGAGTTTTTACAACCGATAGGATAGGTTCCACTACAACCGATAGGGTTGGCACTATCAGGTGATATAATAGCTCTGGTTTGGCCCAGGCAACAACAATAAGTGGGTTTGGAAATGGAACTAAAGTAGGGCTCCCTAAGGTTCCCCACGTGCCCAGTTCGTTCGTGAGGTGAGTCCAGACCGAGACCATATTCCAAAGAATTGGAATCAAAATGTAGAGATCCATCCATTTAATCATTTAAGCAAGCAAGAGAGCTATTTAGGATTCAGGTTCCCACCCAGTTGAAGGAAGCCCAGCAAAAGCATCCTAATTCCCAGGAACAGTTCCATCGGATTTGCATCATAAATTGAAATAAAATTCTTTGAAGAAGCAGTCTGAGCAGCAAAGGCACCAGCCCAAATAGCATCAGAATTTTAAACATTCCCAGTAGCAGTTGACCCTGCATCCCCAGGGCAAAGCAAAAGCAGCAGAACAACCAGCAGTTTCAGCAGGATCAATTCCTGGATCATTTCAATTAGCAGTTGAAGGAGCGGCTCCATAAACACCAGTTGAAAGAACATCCCCAGCATAAGCTGTTGAAGAAGCAATCCAATCAAAAATCCCATAAGCACCAGTTCCAGGCAGGATTACCAGCTTCCTCATTAAGAGCATTTCCAAGATCATTTCAATAAGCTGAACCAGAAGCGGTTTCAATGGCATTCCCGGAATCATTTGAATAAGCAAAAGGAAGTCCAGAAAAGCAGTCTCAAAACCAGCAGCAGCCCCGTCAACATATCCAGAAGCACCAGTTGAAGGAGCTTAATTCCCAGTATCAAAGTCTGCTCAGGACAAGCTGAAGAAGGACCAATAGCATTCCCAGCTTCAGTTCGATCATTTCTAGCACCAATTGAACCAAGAGCATTACTGGCATCAGCTGTTGAAGGAGCGTTTGAAGCAGCATAAGTCACGGTATTCCCAGTCTCGGTTGTTTAACGAAGATTATTTTAATAAGCGCAGTCCCATCAGAACCAATTGAACCGGGATTCCCAGCGTCACGACAAGCAATCCCAGGGTCCCCATCAACATCAGTAGAATAAGCTTCATTCCCAAGAGCAGTCGACCCAGCATCCCCACCAGAAGCATCCCCAGTATCACCAGTAGAAGGAACATAATTACTAGGGTCATTTCTATAAGCAATTGAAGGAGCAGAATTTATAACATCCCCATAAGCACCAGTTTCATAAGCCTAATTACCGGGATCATTTCAAGAAGCATTTTAACCAGCCGAACCAGCGGAAGTAGCTATAACACCTGTTGTTTCAATGGAATTATTTCTATAAGCAGTTGAAGAAGCAATAGTAGATTCTGTTGTTTACAGAGCAGTTATAAAGCTGCAGGAGGAATTAATACTATAAAATGCAGTTACAGGTCCAGATGAAGCATCCGAGCCAGTGAAGACGCACCTAAAAAAGTAACTATAGCAGAGTAAGTAGCATAGAAAACATAGTAAGCAGCCATTGAAGCATCAGTCGAACCAACATCAATTGAAGTAGTCCCAGAATCATTGCCATAAGCAGTTGTTCGGGCATCATTCCTAGCATAAGCAGCAAAAGATCCAGCTAAATTCCCAATAGTTAAAGCATATGTAGGCGGCCCATCAGCACTAGTTGAAGAAGCAGAATTCCCAAGGTCATTCCCAGGAGAACAATGTGTATTCCAGTAAAAGCATAAAAACGACCAGCACAAGGCGAATAAGCGCAAGCAGTTTAAGGAGATAAGTCCCATCAGAATCAATTGAACCAGTTGGACCGGCATTAAAAGCAGAAGCATTTGGATCATTTAAAGGAGCAGCATTACCAGCTTCATTAGAACCATATGAGCCAGGCTCAGCAGCACCAGAACAAGCATAATTCCTAGCATCGTTAGTTGAGGCATAATTCTTAGCAGCATTACGACCAGCATAACCAGTGGAACCGGGATAATTTTTCATTATTCCCGGCATAACCATCAACACCTGTATAACCATAATCCCCATACGCACCAGTTGAAACGGATTATTATTCTTATTATTCTTTCCAGCCCAAGCATCCCCATAAACACCAGTTGAACCAGCCTCAGTCCCTTTAGCTGTTCCAGTCTCATTTCCAGCATAAGCTGAAGGAACATAATTCCTCATTTGAATAAGCAGTTTCTAGAGCAGCATTACCTGCCTCAGTTTCAGGATCATTTCTTGTATGAATGGATGTGCCCACTTACTAGCTAACAACCCAGGACTCTCATGCTGGATGTAACACCTGGACTTACCACGTACTATTATGCTGGAGGTGGTAGAACGCGCCCTAGCTCCGTAGTACCGTCCCGTACCTTATGATTAGAATATAGCTATTGGCATCAGCTAGCAACTAATGCCTCCTTGGGCACTGACCTATCATATCAGCGGGCTCTCTCTTATTATTAGCATTATTAGCAGCAATGATGTCCACACCGGGAAATAAACTTTAACTTCACACTATACAAACATAACACACCTAGAATTTGATTGAAATTGGAATTATGTCCCAACCGAACAGAGGTTTACATAGGTTTGGGGAATGGGGTGGTGCTAAGGAGATCATACCCTCCTCTTGAAGGGGGGGGCCACTTACTATCCTCAGGAATCTCATGCTGGAAACAACACCCAAATTACTTTACCACGACGAACTATTCTCATGCTGGATGTAGTAAACGCCCTAGCTAGTTAACTTAACCGTCGATCCGTGCCCGACTAACTAACTCCCCCTATTCGGGTGGAACCTCATAATAAATTCAGGAGGAAACCTTATACCAATATCAGGAATCATGGCTATATACTATAAGAAAGAGAAAAACAATGTCCCACACTTTATTTCTGTATGCTCTCATTCTGGGATGCTTAGTCTGGTATATACCCCTGATTTGCTGTACTATCAACTCTGAATCCCCAAACACTGAAAGCTCTGTCATTTTCATTCTCCTAGCAGCCTCTAGCCCAAGTATCAGAGCTTCATATTCAGCAACATTGTAAGTAGATTCAAATTCCAGTTGATAAGATTCACAAGTTGCAAGAGTATAAGAACATAAGCTAAAAGCTTCTCTTATTAAAACATGAAGATAGTTTACAATGTAAAAAGTGAACCCTTTGCATGACTGCAATAGTTCTACTTATAAGATTTGCCAATGACTTTTGGTCTTTTAGTTTCGTACTCTTGGCCTTCTAGCTTATAAACTCTTGGCCTTCCTAGACTACTTGGCTTCCCTAAACTACGTGGCCTTCCAACCTTACATGTTTTTGTCTTTACCCTCATGTGGATGATGAGGATATTATCTAATAAAATAAATGAAATATTATGCAATTTCCCTCCTTCGTACTCGTGGAACTAAATATCGTTTGTCAACGTCATCATGACTCTTTTAGCAACTGAACGGAAGAGAAAATCATTAGATATTTTATTCATTATGGTCGCAGAGAGAAGCTTAGGGTGGGACCTCCCAGCAGCGACCCGCATTTATCCACCCATACTCCTTAAAGAAAGTTAGGTTATACCTTTCGCTCAGGTCAGGTTATCCTGACCTTCTAGCTCTTTGAGGGGGCAAGGAAATAAGGAAGGGCCGGCGGCCCATGCTTGCTTGCTGGTCAATCGACGCTGTGCCATTACCTTTGCCATTGGATCCTTCCGTGAGACTATAGAGTACAATACCTTATACGTTTCAGCCCTAGAACTTAAAGCTCATTTAAGGCCTAGGGAAAACACTATGCTCTAAACTAGTTACTAAGAGCTTAGATGATAGAGTAGAAGTAACTCCATGGATAAGCTATGACCACTCTCTATACATGACCAGTAAGCTGTGTGATTACGATTACAAAGCTGTAAGTTATACTAGTCATTGATTATGTCATATGATTGAGACGCAAAGTCAGTGCCACAAAGAAAGCCCGAAATCGAGCCCCTGAAGCAGCCGAAGCCCAAGCCGAAGCCATCTGGCCCAAGCCCACAGCCCAAAGCCTTCAGAGGCCCTCTGAATAAGCCTGCTATTGCTCCTATTGCGGAATCCCTGAGCCCTCGAGTATGAGGTGGCAAATGGTAGGTATACCCTGGGTGCGGCCAAGGTAGGGGCTTAGCAGGCCCAAGTACTAGATCAAGTACTAGATTAGTTACACTTATCCCACCTTCAGGCGGGGTCACAAACATCGTGAAACTGTGCTAACTATTGATCAACCCTACTATATTAAGAAATTAGACAACAAAACAATAGGAATATTTAATCCATGACAAACTACACCAAAAGGTCAGCAAGGACTGTAAATTTGTATCCTGTCAATGGAGTAAACTTGCACAATTCTGTTTGTGGTTTCTATCATTCTAGTAATTCTGTTACGGGTTTCGGTTATTCTATTGGTGTTTTACTTGGTCATTTGATTTTTCATTGTGGTCGTTCAAGTGGTAGCAACAATGTATTGCATGCAGCTCTAATACCTTATAAATATTATCATATAATTGGGTATGCACATACATTGGGTGAATCACAAGAGATTCTATTTGATATCCAAATGGATATTCAGATAGATGACCCGTTATTCTATGATGAAGTGCTGGAATTTCAGGTGATACTCGAGCTTAAAATGGTAGTAGATCATCCTCTCTGTAATAAGAAACAAGAGGTAATTAAAATACTTATTATTGTCTTAAAGGCACGACAGAAGGAACTTACCTTGCTATATGAGCTTAATTTGAGCTATTATAGGAATATCTTAGATTTAGATGGAAAATCTATTGTCCATATGGAGGAACCCAATTTGGTTGAGAGCAGCGTTCGGGAATTGGATTCCAATAACTATATTGAGGGTGATAATATGAGAATATCATGCAATCTGATTTAGTGATACTGCTTAGAAAGGTAATAAAATAGTAATAAAATCATTTCCGTGGCACAATCCCGCCCAATAGTAGGCTGTCTTAAGGAGACAGGCGACGATGATAGGAAATGCTTGAATAAGTAACCAATGCAAGCGGTGGAGTTAGCTTTTACAGAGTCTCGCTGGATGAGACAACAACTGCACGAATCCGTACCTTAATTCTTGATTATCCTCCCAAAAGTAGCCATTTTTTTATTATACGTAATAATAGCTAAAGAAGCAAACATAATTGATATAGGCAAGCCAAGGTGGATTCTCCCAGCAAGTTTTTTCTTGTCCAGTCGGCAGTAATCAGCCAGTAACGAAGCAAGTAATAAAAGCAAGTAAGTAATTCCGTATAGTAGTTAGCATATGAAATGATGTAAGAAGTAGGCTCGGCGCTAATCTTTTTATTATCCTCTATAAACAGGGTTTCTCTCCTCTCGGCGCTAATCAAATTATTAGCAAATTACAGAGAGTGAATCAATGGGATTACATCCTTACTAATAAGCTCATGTATTGGTATAAGGAATAAAGGTTATACTAGTCTGATCTCTAGCTTTGAGTCCAGTTACAATGTTACCTTATACATGCTTTATTAATAAGGGTTATTGATTACACAATATACGTAATAACCACATAGATGTCATTTTATGCTTTATCCCTATGAGTTACCCTTTCCTGTTTATTGTAATCCCATAAAATATGATGTAATTAGGGCATTCATTTTTATTATCTTTGCCTACTGGATTAATGTTTTTATTACCTATTGCAACCACCTGGACACCCACCTCTCTAGACCGGTTGACCTGAACTTAGATATTGCTTCTTGGGCCGGACTTCGGGATAACCCTTTTCATGCTTTAGACACCACCTGGCCTGCTGGAGATACAACGAACGCCCGTTACCCAATTTGATTACCTGCATTTACTTACGTACGACGAGAAATCCCTGCCTGCTGAACCAATGCTTTATATACGTTGCCGTTGCTGCCAAACAAAGTAAGTTTAAGACACTGGCTGGTTAGACGTGGGAAACCACAGCAAGCAATCCCCAGCCTGATTGGTCGAAGTGATGGCTACAACCGTACTAGCTTCACCAAGCCTTTACCCCATCCCATTCCCCTGGCTCATCTTATTTATTCCCTCGATTTCGCCCCGCTCATTGAGCTTAGTTAAACTATGGATAATAATGCATCCGCCTGCTGATTGATTGAATTATCCTTATGTATCCATCTTGCTTCCCGCCCAAGTTTTCTTCTCTAGAGATTAAAAGGCAGCAATAAATTTTATCTCTCAGCGGGCAAACGCATTCAGTTCACATATTTGGGGGATGGCTTGGCAGGTCCTATGCTTGATGTTTCCACAATTAGGGAGGGGGGTGATATGAGGGTTCCGCAAGATGAGAGTTACACAATATAACGTTACCAGTTCGACGTGCACAGGATGAATGGTGATTTGTTCGTGCTTTACCAGTTCACTATGTGACCAGACAGTATAGGAGTTTTTCTACATTCTTTCTATAAATTATTCATCCCATGAGGGAGGGCCTATACTAACCAGCTGACCAACAACGAAACTAACTCCAGACCAGCTAGGTGCATATTACACAGAGCGTTATATACGTTGATACCATGCGTGGTACCTCTTTATTTTATCGTGGGCTTTGCCTTGGATACCGGGATGCTTGCTTGCTAGCTAGACCTTGTGGCGAGAAACCACCCGATGATGATGCTTCGCGAGGCAAGAGCTACGAAACGACCAGTAGCATTGACCCAGCACCCTGCCACAACCCTCTCCCCGGACACCCTCACAAGCGCACCTGGAGTTACCAACAAGGATGAATCGCACTGGGGGAGATAAATCAAACTGGGCTGACTAGGAGAAAGAAACAAATAGCAGGCTGGATGGCTGACTAGATTGATGTGTTTGGGGGAGGTGGGCCAACGGACAAAAAGAGGAAGGAACTAGTTGGACGGAAGGAGCACATACAGTAGTTTGGAGTATGGCCTTATCTACGGATGTAACCTTATATGGGGACGTCAGAAGGGAATGATAGGGACAATATCACGGTCTTGAAGGTAAGGTTGCGTCCATCAATAAATAAAGCCCCAAGTATGCGTACCAAGGCGGTATGTATGAGGTAGATATTTTTCCAAGAGCAAAAGTTAAGTCTGTAGGTCTTATTAAGGGCAGAGGCTTTATTTTATAGATATTATGAGTTGTCAAAGGTTATTGAAAAGATTTCATTATTAAGTGATATTACAAAACACAATATAAGCAAAGACCACCTCGCACTTCAAAGTTATTGCTTAACTTCCGTATTATCCACATTGAGAGGTTCGATAGGTCTATTGCATACGCCACTTTTTATTCTTGAATCGTACCTACCAAACTGGTAAATTCGCGAGAGAAAGGGCCTCCCGGTCACGAGCATGAGCCTAGTCTATCCAGATGGGAAATCCTGTAATATAGGGTAGCGTTGCGGGATGATAGATAGAATGTGAACCTGGTCCATCAATATGGTAAATTTAGTCCATAAAGGTAGCGTATGGGATGCATAAAGAGTGAAACGTGGTATTATTTTATGTAAAAACGAATTATCATATACCTCCCCTCCTTCGGAACCTGCCAATGGTTCCTCAAATATTTTTTTAACCCACTTCAGTTGTATAAACTTTAAGAGACATTATCCACGGGTACTCTGCGAAAACATTGTGTTTAGTGCAAATTCGGATACCCTATGTGCATGACGACTGGTCCGAAGATGAACTTTACAGAAGGACACTTACACTGGATGAACCTTATCTTCAGGAAAAGCGGGAAAGATCAAGAGCTGCTAGAGCTCGAACAGAGGCATAAAAACAAGAAGCTCTTATGAAAGCAGCACTTGCACAAAAGTTATCAGAAATAAAGCAGAAAAAGGCAAAGATAAGGGCGCAGACAGATGTAGAAAGTGCTTATGGGCTCTGACTGGCTATGTGATTCTAAACGGGTTCATATATAAAGCTGTATTAACTCGCTCTTGGCGCGAAATCGCTATGACTAACTAACAGGATCATTCGTCCCCGTATCGTGTGCCGTACCGTACCGGGTTCATATTGTTGTAAACCTAACCCCTTTATCGGGGTATGGGGATAAGTTATCTCTAGCAATGCTCCCCTAGCACAATAGTTTTTTAGTTCCTCTCCATTAAAGAACTTATTCTCTTTGTTCTGTTGGCAACTTGGCATGTGTGGAAGAATGTGGGTAATGGGTGCACCTAACGCTGGGCGGCACTACATAACCTCCCTGGCATTACCTGACCAGCATGAATGGCTCAACCTGGCCCCTCTATCTCTGAATGTCTCTATCTGACCCCTATTATTCCTGAGGTTTAATTATAGGTATTTGGTTCAATATTGGTATAGCAGCTACTGTCTGTTGCATATGTTCCTCAAATGGTGTCAACGTATGATAAGCTTTTTAATTGCATCCGGTCGAGGTATCATGTTGCGGGGTTTAAAATGAATAGATTACTGACTGGCCGGAGGGAGCAGATTAGGAGGATTACCCAAATAAAAGAGCCAATTGATCGAACCAGAGCTTATTCAACAGCCAGAAGACTTTAGCCTTTCACCTTAGACCTTTCACCTCAAACCCCTTAAGCCAAGTCCCACAGAAGATAAGCAAGCCTTTTTTTACCTTGGAACCTTCCTTTTGCCTGCACCTTTCGTCAAGCCCACCGAGGAGTGATTGATCAATTTGATTGATGATGAGTCTGCTGCTTTCCCCAAAAAGAGACAACCGAGCGATTAGGTGTTTGAGGAGCTGTAGAATTTGTATTTTGCCCATATTTACTAGTGGAAAGCTCCCCATTTGCAAAACAGGTGAGCATCACAGAAAAGGTTCCCCATGCCCATTTTCGTACGTAATAGAGCCCCATTTGCCAAAAATAGTGAGCTACGGGTTATTTTATAAATCGTGCTTTCATTGAACGTCGTTCGTGTCTCATTCGTTGTAAACACTTGGTCTCAATAATTCATAGTTTATCACGTATTAAATGTAAGCTTGGGATGTTTGTAGGAAGGAGTCAGGTTAATGGGTGCTGCACCTTACGTTGTCGCTAAAGAACCTCCCTTAAAGTGCTTCCCTAATGGGAGCTAAAAGCAAATCTTCTATCCTGCCAAACATAGAAAAACATCTGTAGCAAATTGAAATAGAAAGATCACATGGAGTCCCCGATAAGAAAATGATTCCTCCGAGCAGTTAAGTGTCTCCAGAAAAAAGCCAAATAAGAAATACTATCTTTATTTTATTTGTGTGAATCCCGTTCCTTTGATCCGAGTGGAAGACCTTCTTATTAAGCAGTAAAGAAAGAACTACTACTATACTTTGTGTGTACCTTACGTTCGGAGAGAAAGATCTATTTGGAAAGTAATATATCATTGGGTAAACAAGCTTTAATAGAAAAAAACCCTACTAGTCTGTACTACAGTAAGCCCAAGATACTAGCTTTAGTCTTTCTTGGTCCTGCAGAGAGCCAAAATGAACAAGCTTATTATTATTATTAGTACTATTGTTAGCCCCACCTGGATAGCCCTTTTAACTAGCATAAAGTCCACCAAGCTTTAGTCATTACTTTTATACGAGTGAACTCCGTAAGCTGAATTGACAGAATATTGTGTGTAATTACAATTCTCGATCTATGGCTGGCTTAGCTAGATTAATTCGTCCCAACAAACATTCCTATTATTACCTTTTACGTTTTATAGCCTTTTTCAATCTGCATATAATCCCTATTGGGAATGAAACATTCCCATCATATTTGCTGGGGAATGCACTATTTATTTGGACTGGTCTCTAACAGCTTTAAAATGATGCATATATTATTTTATAATACCTACTTTGTTCATTACTTTGATCCGTGTGGAAGACTAAGTTTGAGTTACCAAACTGGACTGGAAGTCTTTTTCCTCTAGACTGCCCTATGGGCACAACACCTACTTTAGTTATATGCTACCTTTCTGTACTTAATTCCCCATCTGGATATGATGCTACCTTTTCATTCGTGAATTTACCATCAATGAGGACACTAGGCTCTTTCTCGTGATCCAGATAGAAAGATCACCTTTAAGTACTTAAATTACCCACATATTCTTAACCCCAGTGCCATGGAAACAAGTCCAAAGAGACTCTATTTTTAGATGCACTTTGATATGTGGAAGACCATCTTAAGCTTAAAGTGAAAGCCCAATTGAACTGGACCTAGTAACTGAGTTCTTCACCCTATAAAACCAACCCCAATACTACTCCCAATGTGTTTGTTTCTCTTTTGAAGAAAACAACCCAATAGAATAATTTTTTATGTCCAAAGTTCTTGTCCAGCAGAGAAACAAGTCTTCAGTTTCGTCCATTGAAATAATAAATATTGTCTTATTAAGCTATAGAGACAAAACTACTATACAAGTTAGTTACTGGATCTGCTGCTGTTGGATCTTCCCAGACGCTACCTTTGAGTGGAAAGCCTAAAGAAAGAGAAAAGCTTATTATTAGTTCTGTTATTACCGTCTGGATCCCTATGGACACTTGGTTTAGTCTTCAAGGTCCAGCATTGAAACTCTTTTGATGAGATACTCCACTTTGATACGACACCTTTAAGCAAATTTACCAGTTATCATAAGGTAAGGCCCCAGGTTAAGCTGCTATATCATCTGTAGACGGCACCTTTCCTTAATGAATTTACCATCAATGAGTCGTTATCAGACTTACCTCCTGGAGCAGGGAGTAACTAAAATATTTCCCTCCAAAATTAAGGAGTAATTATCAGGCCTTACCTCAGAAATAGAAGTCCGAAACTACTCGATATGATCTGTAGCCGGATATTTAGAGTTGGACTGGGAAGGGCTAAGCCCCCCCGAAACCTCCTTTACTATAGATATTCATCGGCCCAAAAGACTATGAATCAAAGTACTTACCAACTCACGCTAGTGAGTTGATAGCTTGCCTCACGAGCATAGAAGCGAGTGATTCCTCCTTCCTTCCCCACGAACGCTAGTGAGTCAATTATGAGGGCTGTACTTTTATGGATAAATTAATTGGCCTTAAAGTACTATAATCTACTTCCTTTCCTTTATAGGATATTTTTATTTATAAAATCTACTCCAGACTTGGGGTGTGGGTTAAAAGCCAGCGATCATACGTGGGTTAAATACTCGACCAATCATATAGGTATATAGTGATTCATACGTTAGGGTTCTTTTCTCCATTCATTAAGTACTTTCTTAGCTAGATTGGCAATAAGTTATTTCCTAAAGCCCCACGAGAGCGACAGCTTAGTGACTGGCTACTGAATAGGATCTTTTTATTTGTAAAGAGAAGGGTGGTTAAAGGATCTCACTGGCCTGGATATTTAGGGAGGGATTGGGTCGGTCTCTATGCCGAAATAGAATAGTACTCTGGAGGGCTCACTTGTGGATGAAAAGAATTGGTATTCTTGTGGGGTTTCAAAAATGAAATACTCTGGGCTGCTGGATGAGATAGTCGTTTAGTATAAGTTTGTCAGTCGGTCTCAGTCAGTTTCATCAATTTGTAAACTAAAACCTCCATTTCCATCAACTTGATTTCATCTAGGCTATTAGTATAAGTCAACGAATCCTTACTGTAAGCACTTTATTTACCATTGCTTTCTTTCTTTATTACAGTTGGGATCTACCCGGCGGCACAACCCTATTATTAACGTGAACGCTATAGACAGTTGGGTTCATTTTAATGCTCTCTTTCATAAGAAGAAAAGCACATGGTCGACTTTGCCTATAATTATAAAATCTCAACAGTTGAAGACCTATACTAAATACTCAGGTGGAAGAGGAAGCTCAGGAAAGAAAAGCTAAAGAGGAAGAGTAACAGCAGGCAAGAGAGGCCCTGGTTTACCACTCGGGTTAATGAAAAGCAGGAGAGACAAAGGCGGGTGCAGTCTAATATCCAAAGCCCGGGGGAACATATTAAAGGAATCACTAGGCTGGTCTTCGCTACCCATATGGCCCATTATAGTCCCAAATAGAATAGCCTCTGGGTGTAGTAGTCAATGTGCTAGTCTCAGCGTTGCCGGGTGGAAGCAACAGGTACAGGGGCAGGGATAAAGACTACGGGCAGGGACGGGCTGGGGAAACAACAGAGCAATAGGGGCCAGTAGGAAAAGTAACAGCAGCAGAGATAGTGGCTAGTAGGACAGGCATAAAACATATGGAGGCGGGGGCTAAGGCAAAGGGCTAGGGCAGGTCGGTAAACATCTGCAGGATCTGCTACTCTAGGTACCTCTCTACCTTTGCTTCTGCTACTACCCATCCCTCTGCTCTAGCTTACTACCTTAGCTGCAGATGGTGGAGCGCAAAAGAATAACATTCGAAGCAGGAGATTCAAGAGCCAAGTAAAAGCACTAGAGTTCAAAAGGATATTTAGTAATAATAGTAGTTAAATAATGAACATGGCGACCGCGCTTCCGCTAGTATGGCACACGCAGCGGGTATTGTTCCTCAGCTTATATCCTTCTCACGATCGATCCTGGTAAACCACTTACTGATTTAAATGAACCACTCGCCAGGGAAATACTTTTTGGGGGAGGAGTGGGTTTTCATTTTTATCCCTATACCTACTATTATATACTTAATAATTCAAAAGGGTAACCACTATTATTTAGTAGTGGTTCATGAAGGGTTATTTCATGATCGTATCGCGCCATTGTGCATCGTATCCATGCATCGTAGATAAGGTAGTGGGAATATTATCTATCTCCTTAAGCCCTTACCTGGGATTCGTTATATAAGGTAGGAAGGTAGTTTAAGTAGGTATACTCCCCTTATCTAAGGAGATATATCCAACCTTACTTAACTTAAGAGGATAACTCGATAGGCAACGTTCAAACATCCCCAGAAGTGGCTCAATCTTTCTTAAACCGCGTATTTCGAACAGCTTGCGATTTTCACTATAGAGTCGACCCCGAAATAGTCTATATTTGCTTTTTCCCCGTATTTCGAACAGCTTTGAAGTTTCCCCTGGAGACTCGACCCGAAATTGGATCTCTTCGCTAAAACCCCGTAATTTGGGCCAGCCTTTTTATTTCCCCTAGAGACTCGACCCCAAAAGTGGATCCATTTTCAGTTTCCCCGTATTTGGCACAGAAAAGGTCAACTCGCTAATAAGTAAGTCCAAAATTATCTAAATTTCCTCTCCTTATTAGTCGAGCGTGCTTACGCACCCTGTTTCCCCGTATTTTGAACAGAAAAGGAATAAAGAGAAGGGCTAGCTACTTGATTGACGCCCACGTTGCTTATTCAAATTATTACCACTTCAAGGAAGGAAGGCCAGGAAGAAAGAGAAGGTAAGGTTCTCCTTGACGCCCAGTAGTGTTACTTAAATTCCCACCCTCGAGCCAGTTAAACCCTTTCTATTTTCTGTAGACGCCCACTTTAGTCAATTTACCTCTCCCTATCAGTCGAGCGTGCTTCCGCACCCACCTCAATAAGGAAGGAAGGCGCCCACACCCCCCTATCTGCAGTAGATAAAGAGAGAGAAGCAGTAAACGACCTCAGCATCCACCGCACCCGGGCTGTTTAGAGAGAGACCGCTGAAGTGTGGGCTGTTTAGAGAGAGACCACTTGCTTGGCTATCAATAGATAGAATCAGGCAGTACCTGATCTCCCTACGTTACGTTGCTTTGCTTTTGATAGAGAAGAGAAAGAATAAGGCCAGGCAGTTCACGCACGATATACCCGTTACCCGTGGCTTCTATTGATGCTTATAGGTAGGGCCAAAAATATCTCGTTCATGGGTCAGAAGTTGGATATAACGTACTTAAATGGGCTGAGAAGCGAAATGAAAGAGCTCTAAAAGGTGTGGTTGGGATGGGTTTGAGTCATAAGTCTTCCCCAACCGGGTATTGAAATGGCATTGTTATTGAGGCAAGTCGATTAATTAGAGCATGTCAGGTAATTTCCTTCCTACATCATCCGATCCGATCCGGGACATAAACTGGTCTTGTAGCATTCCCATTCCAGCATGTTCTATCTAGGGCTGGTACAGCTTCGCTCCTCTCCTCTTTCGGGCAGGTGGATTGTATGAAAAGGTAAGGGCTAATTCCTATTCCCAAGGCAATTCCTCCCATGGCAATCAATGTGGATTCGCATGAAAATTTCCCCCATCCCATTTGCATCCAACGATCCTAGATTGCAGGATCCCAGGCCAGGCTTCTAAGGCTAAAATGTCCTGACCAAAACTATATGATTCCAGCCAGCTCTCTAGCTCCAGGTCTAATAGTTGTAGCAGGTAAAGAGTAAACCAAGGGGAAACCTGAGGTTCATAGTCTGCTGTAAAAACTAAGCATGATTTAAGCAAGTGAAGCATCTTCCTCCCTCCTGGCAATGTATGAAACCCGTCCCCATCCAATGAGGTTGCTCTGACCACCAACAAATCCAATCCATCCGGTAGTTCCACGATACCTGATAAAGAGAAACCACCCACCTTTTTCTCTCGGCTAAAGGACCATCCCGCAGGAGCATGCATGTTGTTACTTTACTACAAGTCCTGGGCTACTTGACCATCCCATCCAGCAGTCTCTGAAGTCCTGTCTGTATCGGAAGTTCTGGCAGTTGAGAATATATCCGGCAGTCCCACACCCACAAGAGTTGGTCGCTCGCTACAGCTACTTCTTTTTTCCTTGCCCTCAGAAGCGCAAGACCTCCGGACCTTCCTAAAGCAATATCTCAAAAGCCATGCCGGTCCGGTTGAGAAGGTTTGAGGCATTCGAACTCGATTTGGCTTTGGGGGGTTTCGAACTCGATTTGGCTTTGGGTAACTTTATTGAGTATTTCCAGCGCCCTCTCCTGAAGTAAAATAGAAAAGCAATGCCCTGTATAGTTGGTCCAGTCCGGTCGATGCAAAGAAACCTTATAATCACTGCGACTTCGTACCTCAAGCAACCCCTTGTTTGGAGGGGTTAAGAGACATAATCCTCCACTGGGTTTGAGGCGCGGAGATTTCAATTTTGGTAACTGGCTAAAATCGCTTAGCGTAGGGAGCTGCAGTATAAGGTAATTAATTAAATAACTAGCCCAACCCAATAAGTACGAGTTTTTCCTAAGTGTGTGCACCCGCTCAAGGTAGGGTACAAGATTGAAACAGGTTATCACCCGCAGTAATTACGTAAATAAAACAAGAGATTAAAAAGTAAAACACTCCGTGCCTAATTCCCTTCCCTCCACCTTAGGCCTGGGTGCCATAATCCTCAAGTAAAGGTGCGGCCGGTCACACAACAAAATAAAAGTAACGTATTTTTAGCGTATTGAAATAAGACAAAAAGTATTAAAGTGCGGGGCTACTCGACTAAAAGGAGAGGGGTTAAAACAGGTCTGATCCATCTTGGTCCCGAACTTTCTTTTTCTCTAGTCAAAGAACTCCGTTTCCTAATTCCCTCCGGCTTGGGGCCTGGATACCGGAATAGAGTAAAGGTGCGAAGCGGAAAAGCTTCTTCGCTGCGATTCTATCTATATTAAACCCGTTGTTGGCATGGGTTGAGGCGCCCATGCTCCATCCAACCAGGTCTCGAAATGGCATTTGTCTGTGGGTAAGTTGATTCCTGAGAGCCTTTCAGTTAAATCAATCCCATCCAATAAACCCGGAGCTAGTTCGGTCTTCTTTCTCATGAACCGATTCCCACCCGAGCAATCTGGTGCTGCTGCTGTGTCTTCTAGGAGTGTGCCCTGTAACCGGTAACAGTACCTCTCTCTCGTTCTAGGGCATAGAAAAAAGTAAGTCTAGCAGGTGTATTGCAATTTCTGAATCAGTATAGCGGTACCTCCTCCCCTAACTAAGAAGATTCATGAAGATAAAGCAAGTGATTATGAGTAAGGGCAGGCAACACTCTTCCATCGTCCTAGGTTGAAGAGTAAAGTCAAGTCTGAGTTAGTCTGCTCCCGTCCTGATACCTGCTAATCTATTAATTCAAATAACATAGATATGTGATTCTAACGTAGATATGGCGAGTAGTGATTCTGTTCCAACTAAACTCAGGATCTTCCGCTCTTATCTCACCCACTTCTTTGGCTCATTCGTTGTGGTTCAATCGCTGCTTCCGCTTCAGCTTCCGCTTTTTGTGTGGAATCCCAGAATCCGAGCAAGTATCAAAGCCAGTAGATTGTCTTTTTTTTTGTTTCAGAGATGTATTTATTTCTTAGAGATGGATTGAACATAACCATTTGTATTAAATTTCACTGAATACAAGAACAGACTACTCGCAGAGGTACCAAAAGTAGGGGTAGCCAACCAACTAATGATAGCGAAGCGCATAATTTCTGGCCTCTAGCTAAGGTAAAGATCTGGGTGCCAGGGTTTACCCACCCACTAAAAAAGAGGGGGAGACATATACATTTTGAGATCGAACCCCGTTGAAGATCCCATTCCAGGTGCGGATCCAACTAACTGAGGTTCATATTTTCCTATATCTGACCGGTTCTGCTCGTAACAATAGAAGATATGATGCTTCGGCTGTTAATGATCCTGGGCTTCCGGTACGAGCTCTTGCGCGTGCTATTGGTGGTTCCTTCACCTTACTACCCTCCCTAGTTCAGCTGAGCTACATGATCTTAAAGTCCAGCCTAGCAGCGTATAGATGGCATAGGGCCTGAGGACCCGCTTAACAAGGTAAAGGCTTTGGTCTAAACGCAGTAGGTAATCCTGAACATACCTGGCCACCGCTCGGCCGGGACAATAGTTCGTTCATACGTGGGACCAAGAAGATCTGTAAACAAGTGTGATTCTAGGTCTGCCTGTGAATGCTGTCTGTAAGCTTGTTCAAAAGCTCTCTCTCCGCTCCGGGAAGCCGCCCCATATAACGAGCTTGGGGCATAGGTTCAGCAGTAAGTTGGTGAAGCAGGTGAGTAGCAAGCATAAAAAGAAAGGTGGGTAGGGGATTCCTAGAATGGAGTAGTTTCTAATTGATGAATTGTATTCTCTCTCCTCGGCGGTACCAGAAGGTAATACGTGGTAGCAAGAAGAATTCATAAGGTATAAGGGTAAAGGTAATTTGTATTTACAAATTATATCTCTACTTTTAGGCTGGAAGTTGGACGACTCCCTTCATTGGATGGATCCTCTGAACTGCCCCTTACTTAGGAACTACTCCCAGAACTTATGAAATTATATAGGGGTGCACATTTAGACCATTTGTATTACCTTTAGCCGGAAGGGAAGGATTACTTAAGTGTTACCTATAGCTACCAACTCACAACCTACCTGGTGTGGCGTCTTTAATTAACCTTTATATATTGGCTCACCACTCCGTGCCTTATTGCTTTTAGGGAGGACCCCAGAAAGCCTAGCCTACTGGATTAATATGCTTTCTGCGCATATATATATGTGCTTCTTTGAAGTTATAAATATGGATGGATTAATGGTGCCCTTATTTGGGAATCTTCTTAAGACACTTCTTGTCGATTTTGCCTCTTCGATCCTCACCTGAGATCTCGGGAGGACTTGCTTCTTGGGCTGGCACTTTGAACAGGAATCTTTACCCTTTCTATGCCTACTTGCTTTACTTTATGTCCCACAGCTACCAACAACCTGGCGGGCGTATTAACGAACGAACCTATACTTTTCACTTACCTTCATTTTGAGCATTGCACGGGAGCGTTCAACAGAGCATTGGTCACGAGCTGGGCTTACAAACCCACTTGCTTCTTTAATCCTTAGTACCAGATAAATCATGTCCCCCCCTACCCCGAAATCTTAGTCCCGCCAGGGTTCCTTAAAATTCCATCCACTTACAGGTCCTTCCTTAATCAACAATATGTGTCCTGGGTGGTATCCTCCTTCCTTCCATCCTTACGCGTACAGGGCCTTGTTTTAAGTGGGGTATGTGATAATGAGTAAATAAGAGAAAGCGTACTGGACTTCCTGTATACGTGTATGGGCGGGGCGTACGGAATGCGGGACCGGGGAATGAATGGTAGACTGGTATAATTCGGAACTGGAAAATATATCTGGGTAACACCCATTTTGTAAGATGTATCAGTTTTTCTGCGTTCACTATATAAGGGGTTATTATACACCGAATAAATCAAAGAAGAAATGCTCCATCGTTTTAAAAAACATCAAAGAAGCCATCGGTTCAAATTTATCCTAGAACAATCCCTCAATAGGGGCCGTGAGCTGAAAAATTATGAAGACTAAAATATAATTTAGTAATAAGCTAGTTAGTCAGTACGGGTATGAAAGTGGACGTGATACGGGTATGTTGAGCACCCTCATATAGCCTTACTGCCAATAGCCAAAGGGTTATAGTCAATCATATTAGTCATTGCCAAGAGACGACGCTAGTCATAGCCGACAGTCATTGTCCCTAGTCGAAGTAGTATATACAGTTGGCATAGCTAAAAGGTGCAGCTAGACAGTGCATTAAGCTCTTGTCGATCAGGAATAATGTCTGGTCCGTCGGTCCATGAATTAAGCTCCTTTCAGTTAAGCTGCATGATGAAGCAATGCTTTGTGCATGCAGCTATAAGTTCTTTTTGGTCCCAAGTAGTCATCCGGGAGTTGATGCTACTCAATAATGTGGGTACTCGATCCAGTAAGGAGTCTTAGTAAAAAGTTTCAAGTGTGATCCAGGTATAAAAAATGTTGATCCAAGTGTTGAGGCACTCAATGCCCGGTACTCCTAGCTACTCCATGTCAGGAGTAGTAAATGTCTTCTTTAGGTTTCGGCGGAACCTATAGGGCATGTCTTCTTCTTGGATGTATTCTTTTAGGTCTTTGGAACCGATGGAGTCCCCCTTTCCGTTTTGGAACCGATTCACAATCTTACTTATGATTCACTGTTTTTGTAAGCCGATGAGCCCATTTTTGTATAATGACATATATAATGAAAGCAAAAAATAATATATATATATAAATGGTTGGCTCGGGGCAGGCAATAAATTAGCTTTGAATATATCAAATAAAACTCATACTTGTACCTCATATGATTCCCTCCGGATTATTTGCATTTGCTGACTTATATAAACCTATTATTGAGGGGTCCAAGGGCGAATGACTGAACCAAGTGCTTTTCAACTTATCAGTGTCCTGCGGTACAGCTCCTCCTTCCTTGTATGGCTTCCCGGTCGGTTCCTTCTAATCAAAGCGAAAGGGAGGTATAACAAAGGTGGTGAAGACGCAAAGATAAATTGCTTAAAGGCTACACTACCTGTGCTATTTCCAAAAGTGGGAGCCCGACCACCTCCTAACTCATAATGCTGGGGTGATGTGTGCCAGTGTTCATGGGCTTAATTCCTCAATGGTATGGGAAGGTAAGGACCTGGAGAGGTCACGCTATAAGGCAGGCCGTGCTCTGGATAGAAAAAAGTAAGTAAGTACTTTCCTTCTGGTACAAATTTATTGATAAATGGCTTTTAGGCTTTACGAACACGGACGGCTGCTGCGCGCCGGTCGAATCCGGACTGGTCAACTCGACGAAAGGAAGAACCGGGCTTACTTACTTGCTCGCTTGCTAGTTGAATAACCTGGTTGCTTGCGGGCGGCTGGCGTAAAAACCAGCGGGTGGGAATAAAAAGCTAGCTGGTGGACTTACTAACTGGGATGGTTTAGGCTGGCTGTTCAATTTTTTAGAAAAACTCTTTCGTACCTTGCACCCTATGAAAGGCAGGACCTATAAGACCTTCCCTTAAGTGGAATTTTCGAGTTAAAAGGGTAGCCTCTATATATGTTTGAAGGGCAATACCACCTATATCGGACCTTACTCAGATGGTAAATAAGTACTTAAAGATAGCGTTGCGAGTGCTTAGATGGAGGATTTTCTATTTTCGTAATGATATCTCTCACTTTAGAACATGCTCATAAGTTATATCTTTTAGAAAAGCATGCAGTAGCAGTAGTGCCTAGCCCGCTCTGCCTGGTTACTAGCAGGTAAGCCTGGTTTGGATACCTAGTAAAAATGAAAAGAAGGGCTGGCTTCCAAAGAAGTAGCGGTTGCACTGAAAAGGCAGGCAGAAAGGATCCGAATGGATGCATGGTTCCGGATGGACGGTTCAGCTAAAGAAAAATGTTAGGCCAATTTGCACTATGCTTGCTTCTGGGACTATTTAAAATGCCCTTTCCAGTGTGTTTCTGCCTAAAAGAACTGCTTAGCTAAAACATACCTTTATTTTAATCTTATCTTTTAAAAGAAGAAGCCGTACAGCTTACCCACCCGTACTGGCAAAGCTCCGGTCATAGCTTGCTTTAGCTACTACGCTCAGATCCCAAGCTATTCAACTACTACTCAACTGCCGGGCTTTGTTACTCAGACTTGGCTACTCAGGCTATATTGACCCTACACATACTACTCAGAGTCGGAAGGTCATAGAAAAAAGGTGAGCGCCAATAGCTGATAGCCTATCATATAGTAAATACTGTTGGTCTATGCAGAGCCAGTTGTTATTTAATTTCCAATCATTGCTGGGCTGGGTTACTTGGGCTTGATACTCTACTCGAATTGGCGCAGTAGGGACTTACTTTGATCGACGCTTTTGCTTTGGCCTGGGCGCCTGAATCCTCAAGTGAAGGCAATGAAAACAACCTTCCCAAATGCATAAATGCTTTATAAATAAGAACCTCGCCCTCCTACTACTTTGAGTCCCTCCGGGTCCTCATTCGCCATTCTTGAATAAATAAATCGATCTTTCTTGGGGGAATTAAGAACTATAAATTATTTTTAGATATTTAATGAGCTATACCCTTTTAGATCGTTTACCTATTATTTAAAGGTATTGTACAAGAGTTGATCCTGCTACTCCATCCTGCTACTCTATCACTCCATGCTTGGTCCCGCCATAGCTTCCCGTCCCGTAGCTTCTTCCCGTGTTTGGTGGATGTGTTTGTCCAGCTTCTTGATTGTTCCGCAAAAATAGTGATTCGCGCTGAGACTCAATTTTTTAAACCGTTTGTGCACTTCGTGTAAATTGATACCATTTGCGATTTCCACACATGCAGTCATACCTATACCCTCGATATATACGGAAACATATACCTTGTCTACTACCTTGAACTCGAACTCGAACTAAAGGAAACACAGCCCCCCCCTATCTCATCACCTAATGGCCCCACCTAATGGTGTAAACGCCATCCACATAAAGCGTTATCTATTCACAGGCCACGCAGTATTGCTTAATGCAGTATTGCTCACCTCACCTAATGTGTAACGGAAATGACCGGGTCTAAAAGTTAATGCACGAGAAGCAAATGTGGCTGTTTTATAGAACCGGTAGCCAATCCAAGTAGCCCAGTAAGCACTATTATAATTGGCAGCAATGCATGAAAATGAAACCTGTCAATAAATCCTATAGAACTTTCTGAAAGGGTATGTTTATAGTGACTAAGATCCAGTATGTCCCGATGAATAATGCCTCGGACATCCCAATAAGGTAATGAGTATTTGCAGGTTAGCTTGTGTTCAACTTATAAAGTAATTATAAGTGCCTTGTCCAAAGCCTTTATCACAAATAAGTTACCTCATGGCGAAAAATTGAAAAGAAACTTTAATTTAACTTAAGAATGAATACATTTTCAACAGTGGGAATTTGAAGTTGGAGCTCAATATAGTGTTGAACATTTTTACATGGAGCTTATTAATGTAGCTGCAACAACCAACTCATCAAGTTCTGCAGATACCTAGGAGGTAAAAACGCCTTCGAAGAGCTTGGCAGAGGGAGTAACCAAGTGTTAATGGGTTCAGTAGAGCGTGGTGTGGAGCATTGAGTTCAGAGTGAGATTGCCACCACGCGAGAGTAAAGATTAAATTCGATGAGTTGCAGACGCTGATTTTTATTCATATTTGGACATAATTTCAATTAGTGGTTGGAGGTTGGGGTGATCCATTTTTGGTAGGGGTGATTGCGCTTTCGCTTGCCTCCATATTGATTGGATAGATTACACTGGCCCGACATATTTGATTGGGGGGCCGTAATATACTGCTGGGACAACATCAGTCAGAGAAGATATAATAAGATTACAGGTACAAAGGAAGGGGAACCATTGTTGGGCAAATTACAACAGAAGGAGTAGCAGTGTGGAAAGAATGATTTGAAATAAAGGTTGGGACTATACCAGACAGAGGATAAGGGCCCAAGTACACAAGAAAGGAGCCTGGGCCGGGAATAAATCAATAGCCAGTAATTCATTGAACCAGGTTGGTTAGGAGCGTTCATCAATAAGGTAAAGGTCACTTTAGTACAGTCTGTCAAGTCAGGTTTGGGTAGGTCAAGTCAAGTAAAGGTCAGGGAAGGACACGGACAGTAAAAGACAACCAGAGAGGTAAAGCCCCAGATCTAGCTGCTACTCTCTTTGAAGGAAGCATCGCTCTCGCTTGCCTGGATTATAAGATGGGCTTGATTGCTATCGCTCGTCGTTGATTATAGGATGGGCTTCATATCGCTTTTTGGTGAAGGATACATAAACAACCCTGCTACCAGGACTTACCAAGATGGCACACAGTTACTTTACTTGAATATTTATAAACAGCAGAGCCCATAGCGGAGGCATCAGAAAATAAAGAAAGATAGACAGTGTTAGTTTCATCAAAGAGGGTAGAGCAGATCACTGTTGGTTGTTAGTGCCATAAGCTGACTTTGCCAGTAATCCCAGGATCTGTAAAACGCTGGTAGCCGTACCACTACTGCTATTTACTTTTAGTAAGGCCAGTATAATTATATGGGTGGAGCTTTAAGGCTTGCGCCGAGAGCATGTCATAGCGAATTGATCAACAACAGCACAGGAGGAAAAGAAGCAAGGAAAGAATCAGTCATACACACTCCTCACACTGCTAACACTCTCACATTACAGCAAGGGTTCCCACGGAATAATCCTCTGCCAAGAGCCACCACCCAAGTCGGTAGTAATAGGAATTCTCTCCCTACCGGCCCTCTCATGAAAAGCAAACAAGAGAATATAATACCAAGGTAGTAATAATTATCTACCTTAAGTTGGACTTTAAAGCTATAGAATAAATTATACATATATATTCTATATGTATAGAACAGCTAAGAGTGTATACTGCATCAGCCTAAGCAGTTGTCCCAGAGAAGCAGCAAGCAGCATAAGACTACAAAAGAAGAGTACAAGCAAGATAATCAATCTCATATAGCTGTAGTTTATAAAGTCCTCATGGGCATACACCACAATCAAGGGTATCCTAGTTTTATCCTAGTTCGTAGTAATCTCCTCTAAAAAAAAGTGGATGCAACAACAGGTAGTAATAATACTTTTCATGTGTATGCCCTAGGCCCTATACCCCCCTGCCTTATTATGTATGCCCTCGATCCGAGATCCTTACCCAATCAATATCCCTACATCCTCTGCTCTCTATCCTTGCTCTCTAGCTCTACTTGATTCTCTACTCGAACCTCTCCGTTGAACCAACCCACACCCAACCTCCCATAAAACCAGCAGCATCAGCAGAAGAAGACTCCTCAGTTCTCAATTCTGTTTAACTCAATTAATTAATATCATATGTTGGTAACATGGCTTAATCAATATGCTGCTCATCTGATAACAACTTTGCTAAATCTGTTCTGGTGACGAACATGGGGAACTCACATAGAATCCGTTCACTCACTGGACGAAGCCATTCACTTAAGTCGTTCACCCGCTGCACATATAAGTTCACTGCATGCCCCTAGCCCCACCGACGAGCTAGTCAACACTTACTTACTCTAGCAACACGTCTAGCCATTATCTCGTATG
>Ga0233342_1000056_pt1 | contig 33177 bp, 18 predicted proteins | sample GEONDECOMP273_FD_180706 | JGI IMG/M metagenome (GOLD analysis project Ga0233342, IMG submission 180706) | Leaf litter microbial communities from Shasta-Trinity National Forest, California, United States - GEON-DECOMP-273 | ecosystem: Environmental > Terrestrial > Plant litter > Unclassified...
GAGAAACGTCCCCCCCCCCAGAACCCACGTGTTAGCCTATTAAAAGATCCAAGATATATTTACTTTCTTCCAACTATCGTCGACCTTTTATTTTGTTGATTCACCTTAGAAAAGAAAAAGTAGACTATTATTCCAAAGAGTAGTATGATTCCATGAAATCACTCTATAATATATCTGAGGAGTGTAACCTCCTCTTGGTTTTGCTAAGAGTTGCTTAAATGCCTATCCACCATCTCTTTTATTGATGTCTCTCTACCTCATTCTTAGGTCTTTCGGACCTGATTGTGTTTTGGTTAACCCACTCACAAAGGAATAAATCTTAAGGGGCACATGTCAACGTGACGGGAAACCATTGAACCCCTAGTGGCCCAAGTCATCTTCATTAGGACATAATCCAAAGCCGAACCAAGGTAAAGAACCAACGTGTAGAGATCCACATCTAAAGGGTGAACTGAATAACCCCTAATATTTCGAGACCTTTGGCAGAGATACATCGCCTAGGCATCCCTAGAGAAAGTTACCTTTATTGTAACTTGCGACAATCTAGGAATCAAATAGAAATGACACATTAAGGTAAACTAGGAGACACCTCATTCCATTAGGGCCCCAAAAACGATAAAAATATTGCAGAAAATAGTCCCTTGCCTCAAGGAGCCAAGAGTCAACCTTTTCTGGGCAACTTAGTCAAGGTTGGTTCTGAACCCGCAATGAATTATTGAGATATAGAGCTTGAGCACTCATTGCTCATTACTCTTATTGGTCAGGAATCTTGCTTTACAGAGTTTAAGCAATAATTGATCTTTAGTCTTGCTGGTTAGGAATCTTTTTTATATTCCTAAGCTTGAGCACTCCTTGCTCATTACTCTTTCTTGCTTCTCATTTTTTTAGTCAAATGATAAGGGTGGAGCCAACTATCAACCCAAGAGAGTCAAAGCCTACTTTGGTTTATTATCCCAGAAGGGTTTTGCCAACTAACACGCACCCTAGAGTCCTCTATTTATGTATGGTTTATTTGCTTTCCCTTTCCAATACTTTTCACGGGTGAATTCACAAAGAACATATTGGGCCTATAAGTTCGCTTACTATATCTATGATACTAGGTAAAACATTTTAAAATAATTCATTTCGTCATTTGAAAGGGGTATGTTTCATAAAATAAAACTCCACTTTATAGGTCTGATTCATTTTATTTGGTCCCCTAAGTGGTTCCCAGCCTGCGCATTGTAGTGGTTACATAAGATGACTCTTTTCAGAAGTGCCGGGTTGTTGAGACCTGCCATATTGGTTGAAGAGACTAGCAGATTATTAACTTCATGAAGATCTGGGATGGGATACTCGGATACTTCGATGGGCAACTCGGACGGGCTCCCGGGCTCGGTTTGGCTGCTCGGGCTACTCGGCTTAGCTTATAGGATTTTCTCCCCGGATACCCGGCTGGGATACTCTACTTGAATTGGCTTTATAGCCTGCCAGTCACCATAGGGCAATAACATAGCTCTAGACATGCATGGTACGGGACCCCAAGTGATTGAGTCACAGCCATTGGGTTCATAGCCGAGAGACCATCATTGCCAGCCAATAGCCCATCAGTCCCACACGGTCAATGCCAGTCCGCCAAGTTCCCATCAGACCATTAAAAAGGATTCGTTCAACCATTCCCCGTTCGTCATATCCGAAAGAATAGGAGACCCCATCATGCGCTCCATACAATTGAATGGCTATAGGTTTTGCTAGAGTGAGTCACCTAGCTCGTGGGTGGGGCAAGGGGCCGGGCGAATAAAATGACTATGTGCAGTGAACAATTACTATGTAAATGACTATGTGCAGTGAACAATTACTATGTATAGGACAGAGCTATTTGCAGTTATACCTTCATGCCAAGAGCAAGTTACTGCAGCTTGTTATATACAATTAACCAGGTGAGGATCATACGCCATACACATAGAGACACTCAGGGAAAGGGGCTAGAGCTTGTATTCCGATAGGGGCTATATAAAGACATTCAGGTCAGGGAGGTTGAGCCTTTCAGGGAGGTCAGGTAGTGCCCAGCGGGAGGTGCATCCATTCCCCTAACTCAAACATTGCAGCCAAGTTGACAAAAGATGGGAGAGATTGAGCCAAGTTATTTCCATTCCTCTGTGGTTATGCCCTTGCACCCAGGCCCACTTCAGTAGTGATGTAGCCCCACCCAGTTTGAGGTGGTCGGTAGCACCCAGTTCCCTAACTCCTTCCTCCAAACATTCCAAGTAGATATAAAGGCAAGTTGAAAAAGAAAGCTAATTTATCTACCCTACCTTAGAGCTTTAACTTGGCTTGAACTCTATCTTTCTCTTAACCTTTTATTACCCTCTGCCTTACTCCTTCACCCCCATGCATGGGTACAACCATTTATCTTTCTTTTGAAAAGAATGGCACAACAACAACGGTTATTTTACCAAGTTTCCAAATATAAGGTGCCGATGTATTCTTGGAGTGGAATCGATGTACGATCTTACTTAGCACCTGCTTTTGGTTTCACATGCCTTACAGAGGGAGATTGAAGGAGGAGCCTTTAGCCCCAGAAGTCTCTTTCATTTTTAGCCTTAGCCTGGTACCTCTCAACAGCAGAGGAAGCCTTCAACCTTTTCATTGCCTATATGTTTTATGTTTTAACATAGAATACTTGTTGCATCTATACGTTTAACCTTTCCATTGTAAGAATTTGTAATCTATGCAATCTGAATAAAATGAAATGGGACTTTCAAAATGTTTCTGTTTGTGGCAGGGACGAGTGATAAGCGGGTAAAACCTAGTTTAGGTAACACGAAGGTGAGCTGACCCCAAAAAGGGAAGCGTAGCCTGTAGTATTTTGACCGCCTAGGGCTTTACCTGTTGATTCTACACGTAGTCTGATCTCTTTATAGTGTCCGTAAGGCTAGTTTCCTTTCCATGGAGCTTACTTATTCTAATTCTTTTTAAGGTTCCACTAATAAATAAGAGATAGATATATCAGTTATAGATGTAATTATTCCATTCCACAGCTACTGCTACCGTGGAGTTTATCTATGATAGCTTGCACCAAATATTTTGCTTTCTTTAAGGTTCAGCGCTTTTATCCTTCCTGGTTAGATATAATTTGCTTGCTTACTAAAGACATTTGGATTGCAGCACTTCAGGAATATGACTTGGAGATTAAGCCCATGAAGATAGGAGGTCGTTATATTAAACCCCCTGATTGCATTTTACCCCGTGATCTTGTTGCTCCCCGCGGCATATGAAAAAAAAGGTTCGGTGAAAAGGTGAGTTGGGGAATGGCAGGTTGTGTATAAAGCAGTAAAGGGTGTAAGGCAGGTAATAGATTAGAGCTCATTTATTGAGATCAGTGAGAGGTTATGCTTCGTGAAGCAGCTTATCCAGTCGAATAAGCACCTAGGATAAAGGTAGATACAGAGCCATAGGCAGACCTTAGTGATCTAGACTATGAATTGATAAAGCGAGACCCAGGCCCATAGCCATACCCATAGTAGCGAGCCAAAGATCCGTACCCATGGACAGTATCAGGTGGTCCACCAATAGCAGCAGTAGATATAGTAGCAGATACAGAGCCATAGTAAGCAGCCGCAGTTGTTGGTTATCCAGCAGACGAAGCAGTTGGCTTCGCTCCTCCATCCGCACCTACTTTAAACACTGTACGCTACACCTACTTTTAACACAACCTGCACTACCTAAACCAGCCCATACCATTAGGAGGATTATAGCTGACCAGAAACCATCGGCTCTTGTCATTGAGTGCATCTACTACCGGCATTGATTAGCGGCTATTGAAAATGACCTCCAAGCAATGACCTCGCAGCAATGACCACTGGCACTTATGGGTTATTTATAATGTGACCACTACCTCCTTTCAATGACTGGTTGACAATGACTGTCTACATCCCATCCTATAAGCCCAGCAGAGTAGCCAATTCAATCAGCCAAGTAGCCAAGCCCGGTATTCTATAACACCCCCCCGAGCCCAGGCGAGTAGAGAGATAGAGTGGCCAAGTATAGAAAGAGTAGCCCAGCCCGGGAGCTAAGCCCAGAATCCAAGCCGAGTAGCTGGGTCGCCCAGCCAAGTATCCAAGCTGAGCATCCTAACCGAGCCCAGTAGCCTAGTCTATAGGCCAAGTCTTCAAGCTGAGTAGAGTATCCGAGTAAGTAGGAGTGGCCAAGTGTAGAGAGTCTCAAAGCCTATAAGCCAAGCCTATAAGCCCGAGCGGCCCATCCATCCTTAGAAGTAAACCAATCGCGAATCAAGATAAACACAATAATCACCGGAATCAGAACTCGCATCCCCCCAGCCGGAAACGCACACCCAGGCCCATCGGAACTCGTCCGGGTCATCTCATCTGGAACGAACGCTCATCTGGTCATTCCTCTATCATATCGCGTCTCAAAAGAATGAAAGGTCAAGCTCTGAGAGAGAGTCTCTCGTTAGGCTGCTCCCCGTCGATCCTGCCAAGCTATCCTTCCATCGCTATAATACCCATCGCTAGCTAAACATATAAGTCATCGAAACAATCTAACTGCCTACTGAGACTGATTCACTTAACTGAACCATCCAAGCTATCTAACTACTGCTGCTATCCATTACCGCTAGCTATCTAAACCACTACTACTGCTTCTATCGCTAGCTATTCCACCCATAAAAATTAGATCCATCAATCACACCATCCATTGAACTTGAATGACGGGCAATCCCCCATACACCAATCATCGATAGCATCTATCCCGCTACCTCAACACCTACACCCACTCTAACTCGCTATCACTAATAAATTGCTAATTAGGTTGCTTTTTTTCATTTCCGCCCTCAAAATGGAGAATATAGTGGATTCCCCTATCTACGTCAAACGAAGTGACGAAACCCTTGCCCTCAGAAGCGCAAGACCTCCGGACGTTGATTGATAACAAAAAATAGGAAACTCTTCATCCCCCCGGTGATGCCTTAAACACAACAATACTTGACCTCAATAAAAAGCAAGAGGATAAAAAGCTCGCTTGACCAATAGCCTTTCCCTTTTATCAAAAACCTATGCCCATTAGTTGATGTGTGTTTCAATGCCCAATAGAGCCGAGAATGTGCAAATCCAGAATAGCCATTTGTCTACATTTGTCTACAGTGGAGCCAGAAATCCCAGAATCGAGAGTAGTCTTGAGCCCATAGTATTGAGCCCGTATAACAGGAAGGCGAAGCCGGTACCTCCATTCCTCATTCCCACCCAACCGGAAGAAGGTGATAGCCCTGTATATAGTCGCTTCATGGTTCGATTATGTAAGTCAAAGCCGCATAAGTAGCGACCTGCAAACGACTGCTTCTAGGATTCGTGATTTTCTTATTACTGAGGAGTCCCGTTTCATGACGTTTACCTATGACAGGCAGGATACCGTCGATTGCTTTCTTCGCTGCTTGCTTATGGAGGCACCGAGCGAGGGCTGGGAGAACACGAGAGCTGGTTAAACAAAATAGAACGAAACTGGTTGAAACCGTTAGGCAATAACGTTTGGATAGAGTGTGGCTAGACCTAGCAAATCAAGAATGGAACCCAGCATAGTGATCCCATCACACGAGGATACGGGAGATAGAATGTTCCCCCATAGTAAATCGATACGGGTGAGATATTTACCCAAGCGATACACTAGACGCGAGAAGAAATGATGTTTACCAAGTCGACACCATACGAGGAGAGGGAGTTCATTTTGTTACTTTACGTGATATCGATATGTTACCCAAGTTGTTGCCACCGAACGAGATGGATTTGTTTCCCCCATATATAGATAGGGGTTTCTAGGGGGTGCCCCACAGATAATCTAGATAGGGCCCTTTCTTTTTGGATCTCCAACCGGGAAACCGCAGCCGGGCTTAGCTCAAAGACCAAGGGGAAACTGGCCTACCCTATATCAAATTTTGAATGACAAGGTGCGAAGCCGCTTTCCCTAAATAGTTGGGGAAGTCATTTATCAATGCTTGACCGGGGGACGATACCCCATGAAATAGAGCAAAGCCTACCATAAATATACTACCTTGGCCTTGGCAAGCCGATCCCACTGCCTACTGTGAAGTACTACATACTACCTTGGCAAGACAATTTGACATCACGAATTGGCTTCCGTACTTGCTATAAACTATCTGGGGAGGGCGAGGGGGTGAGGTACGAACCCGTTGGCCGAGAGCTATGCTATAAATGTATGAATATAAACTGACTGATAGGCCAATAGGCGATGGAATATCTCTATCTGACGAGGGCCTATCTAACTATATGGCTTGGCTTCCCAAGCAAAGCATAGCATCTAGTTCTAGTCCATATAGTCTCTGGGCCCGTCGGCGCGAGGAATCAATCGCCCTATCTATATATGGCTCGGCCTAGTGGCATACTATATATATAGATATATAGCTGGGGTAGGAAAAGAGATTGGTTAGGGCGTGCGTAACCACCATGTATAGTATCACATCTATAGTATAGGCGACCATTTACCAATATGACAATCAATTGGCCCCCTCATTCCCAGAGAATTTCCACATCATTCCCGTATCAAGTAAGGCTCAACTACGCATCTAACCCATCGAGAATATTGAGTTATCCCCATTGATGTACAATATACATCCGTTCACCTTTCCTTTCACCTTCACAACGTGGTGCCACCATCCACCCGGCAAGAACGACTGCACCCGATAGATGGTACCGCAACGGTAATAAGGAGGTACCGCATACAACCACCAGTAAGGGGTGCTACATTGCTGCCAGGCTCCATAGTAAGTCAGTTAAGGCGGTCCAACCAAAAGCTCTCTCTATTGGAAGCCGGGCAAAGCACGGAGTGGCATAGGTGAGGTAAGTCGTGAGATTGTGGAAGCAGATGGTGAGTTGGTAGTAGCAGCAGTAGATAAAGCTAAATTAATCCTTCCTTCTGGCAAAAGGTAATACAACTGGTTATAGTGCCTACCCCCCCCCCTCCACTCTATACCTTTAGCTGCGTCGAACTGCCCCCAATAGGTTGAGAATCCACAGTCTTAACTTAATAAACATGGACATGGCCAGATGGATTATTTAAATGAAATGCTATCAGTCATCGACTTTTACATCCTCGGTGGGTGGTGGCTTCCCTGATAACAACAATGCATGTAGGGCGTGGGGTACCCCGAACTACCCCACAGACTTACCTCTGCTTCCACCGGTGCTTCAACTACTAACTAACATATTGATCTCCTTAATTGTTCAAGACTGCACTACTATCCGATACATGGTGCTCCAGCAATTGATCCGCCGATCCATGCAAGGATTTATCCCAGGCAATCTTGACTCCTAACGCGCACATAAGGGAAGACCATTCTTTCGCCATCTTCTCATCAGCGATGCACACGTCATCACCGAAAAGAGCATAATCCTTGAAACCAAATAAAACCAGTAAAGTCCTGATCAACCCCCTTATCTAACGGGTCCTTTATTTAAGGTAAATCCTTCGAAGACTTGTCCTGATTAACCCTTATTGCTATTCTTTCAATTTCCCCCCCATCTGCAAGAATATATGCTTTTCATATAAATACGGAGCGTCTCAAAAGTAAGCAGGCCTTGAAAGCCGTTCAACGGGGCGCTTTTCCATTCCGCTTTGAAAGCCGTTGAAACCCCCATTTTACCTTATTTGCCTCTATTTCACTCGGTTCCGAACTTAACTTGTTCCACAGGGGGCCCAGCTATCAGGTTCGCTCTCGATGACGAACTAACTACAAAATTCCCAGCTATCCCCCTATAGTTTCTGATATGCATATAAACAACTCATGCATAAAGCTACAAGAAGAGTAGCCCCTGAGGGGCTTCATTCACAGGTGCATACTCCTTTCAATGACATGTCCCTAGACAAGCGCTGTCCATAGGTTCGAGTATAGGTCGGTCAGGATAAAGCTTCCCAGCGAAGTTTACTATTAATTCAGCAATACTAACCAGTCCTACCCATACCTGCTAGATATCTTCACATTCCTCACTCACTTACCTACCCACCTCAAAGGTAGCACTGCAGCTATGTAAGATACTTGCAGAGAAGTTTGAGCAGCCGGAGCCACCAGCCGGCACTCATAAATCCCAGGAACCCACTACTCCTTCCGACCTTTAAGCATTTCCATCACGATCGGCTCACTCACTCTACATTATCAAAAATTCTCTATGAAATCGAATTCCATCCTTGGGACGAGAAGTCCTCTTTAGCTCCGTTCGCCTGCCTCTTATCCGTCCGTATCAAAATCCCATTGGTAGTGAGAGCAAGCTTAGCGATCCGCTTAGGCAGGGCAGATAGCGGGGGCTAAGGCTATTGTTCAGCAGGTAAGGATATATTAAAAGGATACGGAGTTTTGATACCTGAAGTAGAACTTACTCCGATAGGGAGGGGGTCCACATTAAGGAAGGTAAAGGGAAGTCTTCCTCCGATAAGTAGGGGGCTTATTTGAGGTGATTCAACATATGTGTTTGGTGATTCTAGCTATCTATTTTTGGTATTAACTATCAGGGTTAAGTTGGAAAACTATATGCCTACTCGGTCAATCTGTCCGTTTTTCTGCCGAGGAGCCAGATGTTGTAGTTCCCACCAAACCAGGAAAATCGACGAACAGTAGGGGATGGTATGAGCGCGTGGACAACGTATCCACCTCAATCAGGTATTTATTAGATGGGCACAATACCTGCACTCCCATCTTATATGTTGCCAAAAGGCTCACAGGCGCAGTGAGCACCCTTACTAGCCCTTACTAGCCCCTATTAGGGGAACCAAGAACGTGAAACGGCGAAGCTAGGAGCGACACTAGCACGAGGACAGGGATTATCACGAAACGCATTCGGACTGTGATCTCGTTATCCATCACCAAATTGAACGTTGACCACTGGAAATGGACTAATAACCCATCCAACTCCAATCTCACAAAGGAATATATGGAATTTAGGCCTAAGCAGGCCCCATTCTAGAAAGACTTTAGGGAGGTTCGGTATCATCCTAACAACCAAGCGAACGAAAGGCGCGGAGAAATGAACTAAACCGGGTTGACTATCTAGGCTATTAACCTAACTTGATCTATAGGAATATGCTCTAAAATGCTAGTCTTACTCCATATCGAGGCTTGATCTCTTCACACCCGGTTTGACACTACTTATAACTCCCAGTATTGACTATTTCATTTATTTGTTCTGCTGCTTTAATTTACATTCAGGATCGGATTTTGCTATTGAATGCTAGAACGTGGAGGTTCGCTGCTTACGTTCATACTTTGCCGGGAACGGTTTTTGGTATAGCCTTTATTTGAACTAAACCTATTCTGACCTAAATTGAAACCTATATTTTCACTTCGAAGATTTTGGCATCGGATGCTCTATGGCTGGCCGTGACTGCTTATATCACTTGGTTTGCTGCTTGTACTTAAGGCATTGGAGCTATAATTTATGGTCTCTTTTACGTGGGAGGCCCATGGAGTGGGCTTGGGGGCTTTTTATATTTATATGGCTTGCGTTTTTATTACTCATACCTTTACTTTGACCTTTCTATTATGGATTCTTTACAATCAATTTATCTAGTTCATTCTTTAGTTGAAGATTCATATGCAGTAGTTTCTTCACCCGCAGCAGATCGAGATCGAAAAGAATAATAACCAACTTGACCTAGATTACTTACATATCGCTTAGGGCTGCCCGGGAAAGCAAGGAACTATAACTAATAAAAGAAGGTCTGGCTTTACTTATATAATAAAGGAGCAAGGATTGATTGCTTCAGATTTAGAGTGTTTCAACTGTTTTAAGGTGTGAAGTTTTAGCTGCTGATAACTATTTATACCTAAAGATGCGGCTACCCCCTTATAATAAGTATATTAAGGTGGGATATATAGCATTAATAAAATCGGGAATGAATGAATAGGGCCTAGCTCGCATCGTACATAATGGGTCCGGAGCCCCTATATAAGAAGTTCCGAGGATGGCGGAATAAATAGATAAAGCTTCCCACAATATAGAAAGGCGGGCGGGCTTACACCCTTTCTTTCCTTTTATATACTTATCTAATTCTTTTTTCTATTGAATAACCTAAGTAATAGAAAGTAAATATGCGCGAGTAGTGTTAGTTAACGGTCCCCCCATTTTTGGCCTGGGCGCCTTAATCCGAAAATAAAGGAGCGTTAAACCGCTCTAATAGGTGGAGGGCGGAGGCGAGGTATAAGCCGCTCGATCGGACACTAGGAGAGAGAGGGTTTTCACTTTTTCAATATTCCACTTCCAAATGCATCGTTTATAAATCAAATCTTTTGGGGGGTTCCCAGGTAGGGTCAAATAACTCGCTTTTTTATATAGCCAACTAGCCTCTCCTTTTAGTCGAGCCCTCCGGACCTCCGGGTCCTTCCCCTCGTGTGCTCTAACAACATCTGCTGCTGGTGGATCCGTGACCGGGGAATCTGCTGTTGGAAATGGGACTGCAGCTATGGAATTGACTCAAACAATAACTGGGTTTCGATCGAGAACTTAAATGGGTGCTACTGCTGTCAACTATGCTACTTGCTCTGTTGCAGATTATGAAATTGGTGATGCTGCTTCTCTCCTGGCTCATGCGCTTTTACTGGAACCAGGTCGATTGCTACTACTTATGTCGTTGCTGGGTTAATTACACTTGCCCGGGCCTTCGCTTATGGGTAAACATCTAGCTCTGGAACCGTGCGAGGACTGGGACAGGCTCTGTTGCTTTAGGTGCTGCTACTTTTACTGGATCAACTCGGTAAGCTGGTGAAGGGTTCTAAGCCCAGCCAACCCTACTTCCTTATTACCACATACCCTGACGGGGCAACTATATATAGGTCGGGCAGAGCGGGAAGTTTTATAGCCCTCCAACACCTACGACCCTCGAACAACTGGCTGAACCAAAGCCTAAGATAGGCTCCTCCTTTTCTATATAGTTCCAAGTTGGCCAAGCGAGCGAACAACGTATGACACCACCAGAACGTACGATAGACGGGAAGATTTATTGCTGCTTAATAATCTTACAAAAGTGAATGATGAGGTCGTCTGACTAAAACGCATCGGAGGTGTAACAATTTAGAATGAAGAACACAAGCCTTGCCCGATGCGGACAAGCGACTTCGTACCTTAAAACACGATTGATTCTAAACAACCTGAGAAACCACCCTTTTCATACGATCGATTCTGACATTTCCCATCCATTAGGTGGTCGTTCCGGATCACAAGCAGAATATTTACCCCTATCCCTATCTCTATAACTAAATTATTCCCAATCATGTAGGGATTCGCTCTATTAGGTATATCTATACGCATCTCTACCGCGATCACTAGAATTTATACCAGCATCATGAGCAGCTGAACCATGATATTAGTATCTGGATAACTAGCCTCTGTATCTGGACCACTAGTATCTATACCAGCATCTGGAACTACGAGCATCTGAGTCATGAGCATTACGAATTAAAGCATCAATGAATGGTTTTGTATCTTTACCTGGAGCTACTGATGGATCACCTGGTGAAACTACCGTATCGACGTCTTTAGGTAAGTAATAAGTGTCAATGTAAAGGTAAACTACTTCTGAAGCTATCTTTGACTATGCCTTAGGTATCTATGCCTTTGCGGGATAGACTTATGGATCAACGCCTGGTTCAACTAAGTTACTATAATCTACTGAATCAACCGTACCCTTGCTTCTTCTGCTTATGGGTATTGATCTGGAGCTTCCGGATCAACTCAAGCTATGGGTGTTGCTTAAGATGGCTTTGTCTCTATGACTTATGCTGGGTATCGATCTAAACTTGGTTAAGACGCTGGCGTTGCTTCTTCTCCTGCGACTGGCTTGACTCCTACTTAATCCTGGAATAGATGGCTGCTGTTGATGATCCTCTTCAACGGGTGCGTCGTAAGTAACGCATTATCCATTAAATTGAAACTCCTGTTCGGTAGCGGTAAGTGATTTCGTATGGGTTGAGATCTAAGTTCTAGGGTCAAGGGTCAAGGGTCTAGGTCGAGGGTGAAAGGTTCTAGGTTTCCTGGTGAGGTCTCCTGTCTAGTCCTTATTTGTCTGTCCGGTGGACCACCTATCTCGGTATATGTTGCCTATTGCCGGTGGGAACGCCTATCTCATAAGATTGTGCGCCCCTCTAAGAAGACATTAAGTATTGATCAATCAAAAGATCAATCAATGCCAATCCCGGAAGACCTCTCCTGTAACTGCTTGTGTAACCGCACCCGCTTTACCTTCCTTTCGCACCAGCCCTTAACAGGGGCCACACCCCCTTCATACTACCCATGGGGAGGGGACTTTAATAAGGCACTTGCTAGATATGCTTGCTTACTGCTATGGCTGATATGGCTGATAAGGCTTACTGCTACGGCTTACTGCTACAGCACTAGCACAAACACTACGGCACTTGCAATCCAGTCAATCATTTCAATTCAGTTCAAGCCATTCCCCATCCCGATAGTGTGAGTGAGTCAGGTGCACGGATACTGATTGAATGATTAGATGGATACTGGCCAAGATAAGCTAGACAGGAAGGGCACGGAAGTTAAGGAAGAACTAGTTAGTGTGATGAGGTAGGTGTTGATTATGCGCGGGTTTGTATATGCACGTATATAATGCATTCATTACTTCATACAGTGATTAGTTGTGGCTTAACAACGGCTGACTCTTCTGTAAATGGCTTTTGTGAATGGCTTTATTTGTGCAGCGAACCACTTAAGTGAACGGCTTTTATTCTGTTAGTGGCGTATTGAAAACCCCGCACAGTACGGCACACAGCAAGCTACGGCTTACGGCACTAGCAATCCAGTCAATTCAGTTCAATCCAGAACCCATCCCGAGGGTGTGAGTCAGGTGGGGAGTTGGTTGGTGCACCGATTTAACGAATCAAAGATAATGGCATGACGTATTTCCAATGAACGGATCACGGCTTACCACTGATGAAAGGTAATTGCTTACTACACAGACCTTGACCGTTACCCCCAGATCCTGGAATAGTACCAGGGTGCTGAACTTTACACTGACATGCTTAAAGTGTTACCGAAGGAGTGGACGAAGAAAATATTGAAGCTGAGTGAACCAGAGCTTGAGCGGAAGTTAAGGGAAGTGGCAGAAGTAAACTAGTGTAAGGAGGTGGGTGGTGCTTAGCCTCTTTTGTGTTTTTGTGTTTTAAAATATATAATGCAATAAAGAAGTTTTGTGATTTAGGTGCACCAATTAACAACCAAAAACCAATACATCCATTACGTGTGACCCATGAACGGATCACAGCTTCCCAATGAATGATTACCGGTGGTTATGGCTTAACCTAGCAATTCTCATACTCATACAGCAACTCTTCTCCATACTCATACCTAATCCTTGGGAAACTCATAAACTTCCTACTTGGGACCTTCCTTAGACTCTGCCTTGGTGGGACTAGCCTAGGTAACCTATGCATCAGACCTACTACTTGGCACCTTACACTTAGCCTTGGTAAACTCCACTTACTCCTTGGGGACTTAACCTCAGCCTTGGAAACCTCTTCAACCTTATTCTTTGAACCATCCTTACAATCTTCCTTCCTTCCTTGGGTACCTCATCCATACATACTTTGGTGGGACTAGCACATACTCGAAGTGACGCTTCTTCCGTTCATGAAGCTGCCGAACATAACCTGTACCTCGAGCGGGCGGGAACTAGCTTGCATGGGTTACCAAAAGACTGGTGAAATTGCCGAAAGACTGGACCACGAGCGGCTTGCCGAGTGTAAAAAGAAAATCAGTATGGTTGACCTACCCACCTAACTAATACACTTGGTATGGGTTCTGGCTGAATGCGAACGGACTATGGCGAACTGACTCCAAAAGGCTAACATAAAGCGTATGGAAAGGGTAAGGTAAGGATCGTTCATAGAATAAGTAGGGCAAGTATGGGTCAGAAAGGGTAAGGGTAGGGAAAGGGTATAATAGGTGAGTTCAGAGGCTGCGCTGTGTAGCCAAGTGTTGTTATCCAACTAAATGCCGTGTATTCCTTGTGTCGTCTTATCCAACTAAATAGAGAGCGGGTAGACTCCTACTGGATGGATAGGTGATGCTTAGGGGAGGGATAGGTATGCTTAGGTTAACCGGAGATAACAGAGAGCAGTTAGAAATATGGTAACATGACCACGTAGACCTGGTGAATAATAATAACCACCAGTGAAGAGACGCTGTGTATCCAGCCCAAGCAGTAGCCCAATAACTCAAGCTGTGTAGCCCAAGCTTTGTATCCAAGTGTCATCAAGTAAAGAAAAGATATAAATCCATTAAATCTTCAATTTATATGGGTCGTATTTGGCCCTGCTGGGACTCTGGAGACTCCTCCTCATCATCCGGCCACGCCATTATTGGGGATCCTGGTCATGAATAATTCTAATTCTTTGAGCTCCAGCGAACTAACTATGGAGACGTTGACCTGCCTAATAAAGCCCCACCGCCAGTAGCAGGTGTTGATGCACTTGGAATTTCATAGCCATAAGAAGACCAATCTTACTATATGATATGCACATATTTCTAATTTCTCTTGATAGTTTCAAGTGCAAAAAATTGGAATAATTAGCCTATAGGTATATTTTGGCTACGGGGCCTAGTTTAGAAAAACAGGGTATAAAAACTTATAGAGCCTTTTTGATGTATAAAATGACATTTTTTAGGTTCAAACTTTCTCACTTTAGTGTGATATCCTGTTACAATGTTCTACGCTTAGAGACCCTTCCAACAGCCCAAACTATAGGTAATTCAAAGTTCGAATGCAAAGTTATGCCTCTCATAAGTTGAGCTTCCAGTTGAACCATAATAGTTCGAGAAGATGCTACGTCAGCCACATTATTAATGCATCTGGGGGGGTACATTGAATAAGACTCTAGAAGGTTTCACATTTTCCTCTAGTTAAGAGTTTAAGGAGTCAAATTGAACTTATAGTTAGCTATTAGGCTATGTTATATACTGGGCCACTAGGAGGGGTAGGGGGTTCTCCATTCTTTCAGTATGTAAATTGTTCCATAGTTAATAAAAGCAACTAGTAGAGGAAAGTGAGAGAGAATAAAAGAGGAGGGAATACTTTATAGTAGTTGTATAGACCATAGGTCACAATTCTTTGTATTTCCACATATACTTCCATAGAACAGAGAGAGCAGAGCAGCCTAACTTTATTGCTGGGTTTTATCCTGCACGGGTTTCCCCAGGTAAAGCTAGCGTGTGAATTTCTCATTTTTTTATTGCTTTGGAAATAAACCTACGTTGTAAAGATTTTAGTACTGCAGTGAGATCTATTTGTGACAAATTGTCTAGTGGCATATGCATGGCAATTTACAGATTCTATTGGTAGGCCTATTTTATTTAGGGTATCTTTTATAAGCTATGAAGGGGAATGATACAAGGATGATACAAGGGGGAATGATATGAGGATGATATGAGGGGACTCAAATGTTAGAGGGAACAGTGGGTTGGGTTGAATAAAAGTTCAAATTTCATCAGGCAAGAATGACCTTTCCGTTTATTTCCCTAAATGCAAGAGGTTAGCTGCTCTCCTTGATCCATCCTCCCGTAGTGTAGCTTTCTTCCTCTGTATCTTTCCCCACCAACCCAATCCTTCCCTAGCTTTTGTTCTCCCTGGTCTGTCCCTCCCTAGTCCTTACTTTCTTTTTCCAGTTTAGGAATAATTAGAAACACCGCCTTTACACCGTGAACTGCACTACTTATAAATTGTTCCCCTGGTTATTACCCTGCTTCCACTTTTTATTTAAGCTTCGAACCTAGAGCTCGGAAGGAAGGATTTCTTTAACCCCTGATCACTTTCCCTCGACCCTTGATCCTGGACATACTCGATTGAGTAGGACCCCATAAAAGCTTTTCAACTTTACATTTCTCTTCGACCCTCAATCTAGAAAGACACCTCATCAGAGGAAAGACAACAGATTAGGCATTACAATGAGCCGGGAATACTTCAGTACTATGCCTAACCCCCTGGTGGGAGTAAACCCTAGGGGCGGAGCCGCTCGACCATAAGGGAGAGGACCCGGAGGGGGCTCGACTGAGGGACGAGGGAGAGGGGTTCGCTCGTCTTCTAATCCCTTATATTATTTTACAATACTTTACCTATATTACCTACGCCCTCCTGCTTGTAAACTTATACTTTGGAACTGAAACTCATACTTACTGCCTTAGAGCCCTAGGACCTATGAACGACCCTTGCCTTACGCTTTCAATCCGCTTGAAGACATTTTGTCTGTGTACGCTTACTTTATGTGTACACTTTTAGTTCGACGTAGTAATTCAGTTCGCGCCAGCCGCAACAGCCCTATAATTACTTTGACTTTACGCATAATCTCATATATAAAGCAATTTAGTTACCGCACACCTTCAGGGACTTTGATACTAAAACAACCCCGACTTGCGACCTTCTTTATACTATGCCTCAGACCTACTACTTGGGAAACTCTTCAAACTACTACACCCCCTATATCATGGACTCTTTACAATTTTCTACACTTCATTTCTACATTACAACCTAATCCTCAACCTATTTAACTCCACCTACATTGCATTGAAACTAATTTGGATCTTAATACGAGTCGGGAATACTACAGTAATACGCTTTACCCATGGTGGGAGTATTACTTGGGGTGAGCTCGTATTATCCTTTATATTGCTTTGATATAGGAGAATAAACCTTACCTTACCCTTTCTTTAATGGGTGCTTAGCATATTTTTTGTTCACCAAAGGGTAGGCACTCTTGCTTAAAGGACAAATGTAGCGGTCCTCCTGCGCTAGAGTGGTAGGATGAACTCTTCACTGCTTCAGATCCACCAGTCCCTTTAGCAGCAGGTCGCAAGTGAAGGAGTGTTTCAACTAGTAGGGACCCTGACTCCCCCATGCCCAACGCTACAACTGCGGATACTGCTAAGCAGTCTGCCACAGCCCACCTTTGTACTACAGGCAGTGACCCCCATCCCTAGTAAGAATGGAACTAAGAATGGATAGATATAGGAGTTACCTGGGCCATCTGGAAGCAGAACAGGGATAAGGGCCTGCTAAGATGCCATGAGGATAGATAAAAATAAGAAAGGAGAGGGGATAGATACCTGAAGTTGAGGTACCGGGGTGGGGAGACGTCTAATTAGTATATTCAGGACAGCAAAATAGAAGCTAACGATGGTGGGTACCAGATTAACCTTAGTACTCATTCACAATAATATGGAAGGCTCTAAGCAGAGGCCTCCCAATCAAACGACTCAACCCAATTGCTTAAAACCCCCATTGACCTGATGCCCAAGGTGATCAGCAACCCTTACATCGGTTAGCACACAACCCTTACACTCGAGCAGCTCACAGCTATAATGTAGTAGAAGATAAGATCTAGCCCAAACACCATGCGCTATGCCAGCATTAGAGGTTTTGTAGAGCTATCCTTTTAGTTACTTTTAGTTGCGGGAGTTAGGATGCTTGTCAACACAGTCATTCATTGCCTACCATAAGGCTATTTCCGACCCTCATTTCAATTCCCTCCCTCTCTCCTGGTTTCGTCCCCTTCCCGCCCAGCCAGCCTGAGCAGGCCTTAGGAGCCTTTGGTTGACTCTTTTTACCTTGCTACCCTTGCTTATATATATATGCTTATGCCCATGTTGCTAGCTTTGCTACTGGTGCTTATCCTAATTCTGCTCCTTCAACTGCTCTTGGAACTGTTCCTGGTAATAAATATGATGTTGGTTCAAATGCTCTTGGAACTGCTTATGGAATTGATCCTGGTTCAATTGGTGTTGCTAGAAATGATCCTGGGAATGATGCTCCTCAAATGCTGAATAAACACTAAGTAACAGCATTTCTTCTATCGACTGGTTTACGTGTAAAATGGCATCTGTTGGACTTGGTGGATATGATTGTTAATGCTCGACTACAGCAATGACCATCTGTCACTGATACTGGCTCTCCTCTCAGCAATGAGAACTGACTATGAGTGGCACTGACCTAAAGGCACGGACTACCACCGTCTATTGACTCTCGGCTCTCGGCAATGACCTGCAGCTATGATTGGCAAGACCTCCTGTCTCTTACTTCTGGCTAGGCCTCCTTCCTTACTATGAGATACTTTTATTGGCACAGCTATGACTGACTATGACTGGTGGTTATGAGCTATGAATGACATATGATCCTCAATGGGTGCATCGTATATAACGAGCTGTGTTAAATTGCTCTTGTGGTGAGGTCTAACTGCAATAGTCCTGCCCCATCAATGCACATACTCACCTCCAACTATGTTCTCAATCGAATCAATCAATCCGTTTCCGGGCCTCACCCCAAACTCACTTTTTTCTTATTAACCTGATAAGGGGGCCTCCTATATGGCCATGAACCGGAACTAACTACTAGATACTAGAGCAAGTATACCGGACTCAGGTGCTGCTGATGCCAGAGGCCAGATAACTAGGCCATGCCCGTTCAATGCCCAGAGTAGTGCCATATGGTCGGGCTGCTAGTTGATGCTATGCTGGTGAAGATCCACTACGAAGAAGAAGCCGGGTGCCCTGTTGCCCGAGCTGGGCTAATCATTGCAATGTAGCTTACAAATGTTAATCTACTATATCCGCATAGAAAAGTGTTCACCTAAGACCTCTATGCAGCCATACCTACGACTACAACCTATAACTATATTAGCTCGCATGGAGAAGTCCTGGACCTAGGCTACAGCAGATCTCATAGCAGCCGGATCTAGAACCTCGTTACCTCCTCATTGGAGACATCCTCTATCGATGAGGATTAGATACCATTCTGTGACAATGCTTATCTCATGATGAAGTCGAGCGTGTCCTCAACGATTGTCCCAGTGGTGCTTGCGAAGGCCATTTATCTTAAATAACCCAGTATTCCTCGTTTGTTTATCCGTCGGCCTTTTAATATAATAGGAAGTTACGCTGGATGCTTACGAGTTCCAGACCAATCTCTAGTTCGGGTGGTTAGTTCTGAGTCTTCATCTTCTTTAAAGGCTTAAATAAATAATAATTCGATTGGCCTTGGTGACTTGGCTTCTGGTTCCTGGCTTCTGTGGGACTTGGTATACTTGGTAGACACGGACTTGGATTGAAGTTCTAGGCTTATGCGGGGTAGTATAGGCACTGTCTGCAGCGTATGATCTTTGAATGCTGAATAAACGTATGTAAGCTCGCTTCATTATTCCTTCCTTCCACCCGACCTACCTTTCTCGTACTGTGCGTGCTGGGTGGAAGTGGCATGTGGTGACGTTGCCTGTTGCCGGTGGGCTCGCTCGCCTATTGGGGAAGATGGCTGTTGTCGTCCATCCGTGGGACCACCTATCTCTGTATATGTTCTCAATCAGTCAATCCCTTCCCGTCAACATGTCTGTTGGCCGCCATCCTGTTGTGCGCCCCTCCAAGAAGAATTAAGTGCCAATCAATTTAGAAATGCCAATCCCGGAAGACCTATCCAGTAAACGCACTAACTTCCCTTAGTGTCACTCCCTTCCTAGCGTGAATGAAACCACCACGTGTATGGTGAGGATCCAGAGGTGCCTCGTAAGTAACGCATCCACATTGTTCCGAACCGTTAAGCCAAGCTATGGCTGGCATTGGCTCCTGGTGGCTATGGGCTATGATTGGCGATGTCTCTCTCCTTTGTATCAGCAACTGGTTATCGGCAAGTACCATCATTCATTCAACGACTAGCGACTATCAGCAGCACAGATCATCAGGCAAAGATAACGGCTATCTATCAGCTATAACTACCGGAAATGATAGACTCTTGGCAATGCCAACTGGCTATGGACCTTATAGCTCTGCCCACATATGTCTCTGAACAGCTATCAGCTATGACCCCCAACCTCTATTAGTTCAGGTTCATTTATATTGGTATTTTATTCTCTTGATCGGAACTCTACGGGAGCACACTCTATGGGAGCATGGGAGGATGACTTACATATCTATTTTTTATCTTTATTGAAACCCGGAGCCCATTGACCTTGATGGGATGGACGAGTAAAAGTTAGAGTGGAAGTGGCGATAGAGCGTGCTAAAAGGGCCATTAAGGTGGGTTTTCAAAATACCTATCATTTATTCATGAACTATTCTTTCTTTCTTATCCTTTCTTAATGAATGGCTCTGAGCTTAAGCAAAGGTCATCACGTAGCGCTATAAAAGGTGAATATACCCCTCCGGGAGTTTTTCGTTATAATAAAGCAGGTAGGTAAGCTCGTGATAATACAGTTCCTCCGGGGGCCAGCCAGTAGGTAAGGGTTCTGTTTGAGGTTCCTGTCCTTACTCTTTTCTTAGGAGCTGGATATAAAGATTATCCTATGAAAAGCTAGCTCTTTGGTGTCCTTTCTTCTTTGGTGTCCTTTCTTCTTCGGTGTCCTTTCCTCGGGAGTAGCTATCGTTAAAACGGGTAGGTGGTTTGTTATAAGATAGCCGCCTCTCCTCTCTGGTTCCGTCTTCGAATAAATACGTTTCAAAATAAATACGCGTTTCACCGAATGTGTATCACTTTATTGATTTACTTGACAGTCACAGGTTGGTTCCAAAGAGCTACTCCTACCTCAGATAACTCATTTAGGTTGGTAGCTCCGCTCCTGTGTAAGCTTCCTTTGAATAAGATTGGCTTTCACTTAAATAATTCCTTCTATTAACCTCGGGAAAGTCCCTCTCCCGTATGGTCGAGCAGCTCCGCCCCTCTCCTTTTAGTCGAGACCTCCGGACCTCCGGGTCCTTCCCCTCGTGCCTCGGGAAAGTCCCTCCGGGTCCTTAATGGGTCCAAGAATGGATATCAATGTTGACTTTAGTCCTTGGAAGAGAGGATGATGCCACTGGGTATGAGGGGATGGTGGCCATAAGAAATGCCTACAATGTGTCATCGATCCCCTCATTCAGATACGAATAAGCATTGGTGGTTGGTATTATACAAAAATTGGTCGACTTTGAGAACAACAGGATATTCAGGTACCCTTAATATTTAGTCTATATGTTCATCTTCTATCAAGCCCCCCACCTCACTCATTTTAATATACAAAAACTCCTGAAAAGAAACCTGTTATATGCATGATAATTATGTGATTAATTCAATGTTGGAAGTTCCTGATGATATGCTTGCAGAGGAGAAACGACTTGAAGAAGAGCGAGCTAAGCGAGAAAATGATGAAACAGAAATGTTAAGAAAGAACAATTTACTCAAATTGGTGATTCGATGTTCAGCAAATTATATGAGCTTCTTAGTTAGGCTCAGCTATATTCAGAGTTTCTGTTGGATAAGATGGAGGATATATCATTTTATGCAAGTGACAATGCTGATGCAAAATAAGCCACTGCTAAGAAGAGTGGCAGAGGTAGAAAGAGGCGGTTTCTCCTACTCTGAATGCTGATCAGGAAGGTAGGAAGACTGCTTGTGTCCATGCTTCAAAGTTGCAAGGAGAAAGGCCTTGTGGAAGATTATGGCAACTTAACAGAGGAGGAGAGGTGCTCGCAGGAGCAGATGGAACTTGTGCCCCTATTGACTGGAGGAAGGTTGAAGTCTTATAAAATGAAAGGTGTGAAGTGGCTAATTTCTTTGTGGCAAAATGGACTAAATGGAATTCTGGCAGATCAAATGGGTCTAGGAAAGACAGTTCAGACAATTGGTCGGTTTTATTGCTCATTTGAAAGGAATAGGCATGAATGGGCCATTTTTGGTAGTTGCTCCCCCTTTCACTCTCTCAAATTGGTGCTAGAGGTTACAAGAGTTGTCTCAACTATGAGTGCAATTGTTTTTCATGGATCCAAAAGTGATAGAGAATAATTAAGGAATAAAAAAATGCCTAAAACAGTAGGCCCGTCTTTCCCTATCGTTGTCACTTCTTATGAAGTTGCAATGAATGAAAGCAAGGTGCTTGCAGGTTATAATTTAAAGTATCTAATTGTTGATGAGGGGCATCGGTTAAAAAACACTGAGTGCAAACTGCTGAAGGAGTTGAAGCAGTTACCTGTTAAAAATAAGGTTCTTCTGACAGGGACCCCTTTACAAAATAATCTGGCTGAGCTTTGGTCCTTGTTGAATTTCTTATTGCTTCAAGTATTGACATCCCGGCAGGAGTTTGAATCTTGGTTTTCTCTATCTGGGGGATTAAGCAATGGTACATAAGTTGAAGAAAGCAAGGAGAAAAGAAGACTTAAAGTAATGAAAAAACTGCACTTGATTCTTCGACCCTTTCTTCTCCGAAGGCTTAAAGAAGATGTGGAGTTATCACTCCCCCCCGAAAAAGGAGGTGAGACTGTATGCAAATATGACTGAACATCATAAGTGAGCATTTAGTAAACAAGACACTGGATACATACCTACATAATAAGGCAGAAAGTGGAACAGGCATGAAAACAAAGCTGATAAATCTGATGATGCAGCTGCTTTTGCTTATGCTCTAGCTTGGGCATCTGCCTTTGCGTCTGACTCTGTTAATACCTTGGCACCTTATTATTACTAGTCATAAGGTAAAAGTCCTATCATTGCAGTAAATTCACCTTTGGCCTTAGAAAGGGATCAGCTACTTACTCGGATGCTGCCCTGCGCCCTGTTACTGCTTCTGGTGCTTCTTCGACTGGTTCAAATGCAATTGCTTTCACACGCTGTTTGTACAACTATTGTTGCTGAAATCATTTCAATTCGGTAAAGATAAACAACTGAAGGATTTCAAATTGGGGCTTAAACTGCTATTGCTTCTGTTGTTCCAGCCGCCTCTAACTGAACTCCCATCTGTGCAATAACCGGAGCTGAAGGTAGCCAAAGCTAAAGCTACATATGGAAAAGTAATAGGCTATAACTCTCAATCTTTAACTAATTAATCTGTCATTCAATCCGCTCGAACTTTCATGCCTCTAATTGATCTTGCATTTAGTGAGAAGGAGCTTAGGTATATTTAGTTGCATTTCTGGTCGTATTGAAATTGAAAGAGATTACAAAAGGTCCTACGGTGCTTGCGCTTCTGAGGGCAAGGATTCATTCTTGAAAAGTTTGTGATTGTTGGAGAAAACTCTCGTCCCTTACTGCAGGGTAGTTTTCATCGAAAGGAGAAGATTGCATTGTATCTCACTATTGCATCATCTTTTTTTTCTTGTTGTAACAAGAGTAAAAAAACACCATCATAAGTTTCATCCATCACCCATTGAGTTAAGCAAAAGCCCTTAAAATAGAAAAGGTATTAATTGAAAATGAACTAGAAACTTCATTTTTTCAGAAAACTAACAAGTTTAGTTTCAGTAGAGCATTGGTTGTAGGGTGGAGAGTTTACTCTCCAAGGCCACCAAAAGAAACTAGAAAAATGAAAGAGTTTTCAAATCCATTAGTAACGTTAAGTGACTTGGGAAAGCACCTCTAACACAGGTGTCAAGCGGTAGGATAAGACAGAAAGAGTGATTAGACTGGTCCCTAACACTCTCCTCTGATGGGGTTATGCGAGTTTGGGAGTGATCTTGAAAGTGGCAAGTCCTCGGGGTAACACAACTCTCTAAGTAGTTTCGGGTATGATACTTTTTTATCACATTCCCTGCCCATTCGTAGAAGCCTTTTCTGACGACTGTCCCCCCAATCACCAAGCATGAAGTGGTGACCTTAGTTGCTATTCTTAGGATTCCACCTAGGTGACTGGAGCGGTGGTGCTCTCAGTACCTGAAGCAGACGTGCAACACCTGATCTTGGCTCCCCTGGAGGGTAGTTGTATCTTTGAAAGTACTTGGACCTTGGGATGTCAATTACATGGTAGTTGTGGGTAACTGCTTCTCGTATCTTCATTGATTGGTCTTGGGCCCTAATCATCCCAAGCTAGTCTCTGGAAGACCCTACTTCCTAGCTCTTTGTGTGTCTAGTCTCGGGTCCTAACCACCCCGAACCGATCTCATTGAAGAGTTGTTTGCTTGCTCATATCTTATAGGGACTTTTAGAATAGGTGCTCTTTTATTTAGCAGACCTTAGGTTTAGTTTGTGTTTATGGCTGGAGTTCCCGATAATACCAACCTCGGAACCCGGATCCATTGCAATTTCAATAGCAGAAAGCCCCAAGCAACCCTACATAATAAACATATAATAGAGGAAGATTCAGTAAGGGAGCACCATATATCACTATGAGTAGGCTATACCCCACACTTTGAGAAGTCATAGATATTAACCTTATTCAAATAAATAGATTCTGCTGATCACACCTCATTCATCATCTTAGATCCCTTACCCACTCCTATCCCATCTTCAGACATCCCTAGCAACAGGAAACCATACATCAAGTCAGAATAGAAGGTTGTTCATAGACGGCCTGGGGACAAAGACGCAGACCCCTCTTCAGCCCCTTCATAAGGATCTTAGACTTAACTAAAACTAGAACTCCCTTCTCATCATAATAGTAATAGCCTATAATCCCTCTCCCTTTGGTCGAGCAACTCCGGTTGGGTGGGAATAGATAAATAAAAATATTATAAACAAAAGGTAAAGGAACTAATTACGAATTAGAACTACTAGCTTAACAAAAGGTATATATCTCTTAGTAACATAAACAACAGGAATTAAGTTATTCCTATACACCACTTAGACAGAGGGAAATACCACTATACAAGGTGCTACGCTCTTTCCCGACAGGGGAAGGATTGGATTCATTTACAAAGAACTTTGGTCAGTTCAACCAAAGGAGACCCTATCCAGCAGGGAAGTAGTGTGCAGGCAGATTCACCGGGAGGTGAAAGCAAATAGATAGATTCGGGGATACTATACTCATCAACAACCTTAGTTTTCAGGTTACCCTACTTTATCAATATATACATGCATATTGAGATACAAAGGTCAGGCCTTCGAGATCACCATCCTTACACTGAGAAAAAAGAGAGGAAAGCGAGGTCCGGAGGGCTCGACCGAGGCAGGAGGGAGAGGATTTTTATTAAATAGCTACACTTTCAATTAGGTACATAATTATAATGAATTGCCATACATTGAAATTGCCATAAACTCCTCTCCTTGTTAGTCGAGCCTGCTTGCGCATCCTCCGTTTTATACTTATTAGAGAATAAGATCAGACTTATCAAGGGTAACTTATCCTATTGACAAGATTAGTCCTAGAATGAGCCGTGTTAACCCCTGTGGTCCATGCTAAGGCATTTATACTGTGCTATAAGGTAAGGTCACTGGTTCAATAGTTAGTTCATCTCCTTACTTGGCACCCGGTTAGATTCCTATCACTCTTATAATCCTAGCTATAAGGTCACTTCTTTATTATAGCTATTACTATAAGGTGACCTGCCAAGCATCCAGCAAACGGTCCCAAGCAAAGAGATCCATTAAGGTAAAGAATACACGAAGCAAAGGAGGGGGATAGATCCCTGGGGAGAGGTAGATATTACTGATTCAAGAAGGTAACTTCCTAGATATAAGGTTACATTAATACAAGCTATTCCCGGATCTAAAAAGTAAAGGCTTAGGATTATACTATTATTAGTCTTTATAACCGGTCCGGTCAACACATTAACACTTAATTATAAACCCTTATTCCTAAAAAATGGACTCGGTCAAGGAACGAACACACCTATTACAATACAATAAGAAGATTTACCCCTAGCAGAACAATAGGGCTCTTCACTCGATACCGCTACACCAAGCCCTCGGCTCTAGTCATAGGTCTCAGTCATTAGTTTTCTCACACTACGGGAAGAGAAATACATTATTAAGGTAACTGTCATTTTCGTATCACTGTCCTAATCCTAGCCATAAGGGCATTCCTAATCCTAGCTATAAGGTAACATAGCTATTGGGAGTGGGAGATATGATTTCGTACCTATTGATTGAAGGAGCTAGTCACCCAAGCAGATACATATAAAATATCTATAAGGTAACTTGCATAATCTTAGCTCTAAGGTGCCGTGGCGAGATAAGATAAGCCCTAGAGATCGATGCTTGCAGAAGTAAGCGAGGATTGGATAAGCCTAGATAAGCTTGCATAAGCTTCGATTACTTATTTATTACTCTATCAATGAAAGTCATTACTTGCTTAAAGGGAATTTGGAGATCTCGTTTCTTAGCTAGTCATTCAAGCAGCTAGTGAACCAACCAAGCAGCTAGTGAACCAAGCGGATATATCTACATTACGAGCCGAGCTATAAGGTCACTGCCCTAATTGGAGCTATAAGGTGCGGTGGCAACGATGGAGCAAGCGGTGCGAACGATGCAGATGAACTGAACTCAGGTCAGGAAGGAACCCATTAAGGAAGGAAACCAACTTTTATATAAGCATTTTATTTCAATATAAGCATTTTATTTGAAAGGTAAACAGCCCTGAGCAGCGGTAAACCCCCCCCTAAGGCACAAACGGTGGGTTCTTTTAGTCACGCACCAGTGGAACATTAGGTTCTTCTAGTCGGGGTAGGAAGCTACGATCCAATGATTGAATTAATAAAATCAAATGATTGAATCATATTGCGCAGGATCCATAAAAAAACCATACTATCAAACCAGTAGTGTCGTGGGCTAGTTTACGTAGTGAATTTGCCTCATGAAACAGTAGTGTTACCTTACACTCTGACAACCTGAGGAGGATTACTTTCTGAATGAAATGCTATTCATGCGCATCAATCCTCAAGTGGCCCCTACAAATGGAGGGGTAACCGGGTCTATACTCTGGAAGGCTTTGGTCTTAGCTTTTCCTGTGGTGGGCTATTGGCTTGTTTGGAAGGTAGGGAAGGGATATAAGGTCAGAATAGGAGCAGATCCGTGGTCTGTAAGTGGATTTTTATATAGACTCCCTCGGGCTTTTATTGTGACATTACAAAATAAAGGTGCGGAGCTCTTTCCCGACAAAGGAGGGGAAGGCATCTGCAGGCTATTTATGGAGCAACTACTTATTTGTTGATTCAAGCTTCGAAAAGGGGAGAGGAGCTAGGCTTGACAGAACCTGAACTTGGGTTGTGGTAGGCTTATGTAGACCAGTTAAATAGAAGTCATATCAAATAAAAAGACGAGGAGGACTCTCAAGTCTGGTCTAGGAATCCTGTAAGGGGTGACGGAACTCCGAAATTGGGATACAAAGTTATCTGAAAATGAGAACCAGGATGAGGGGGAGGGGTGGTGGAAGGTTCTATGGAAGGTGAAGGCACCATGAAAAGCGAAGGTTTATGTATGGCTAGTTCTTCAGAACAAAGCTTTGACCTAGGATGTGCTCCAAAAGCATAGTAGGAATGGTCCAGGGAGATGTACTTTATGTAAGCAAGATGGTTAATCCATTGACCACTTACTTCATACTTGTCCTTATGCTGTTCTGGTGTGGAGGGAGATGGAGTTAGTGACTGGCTGTAGGGGGGTTGGCAGGGATATTCAGTGGAAGAGGCACTCAAAAATTGGTTCCAGAAGAAAAAGAATATACAGGCTGAATCTCAGCTGCCAGTACATGCATAATATCTCTCTTCTAAATAGTGCTGTAGGAAGCACAAGTTTCTGGAAAATGCGCTGTTTAATCCAAATAATTACGAAAAGATAAGTATTTTTATAGTAGTAGGAATCCTTGGCATGGTCCTAGTGAAGGTTAAAGTCTACGCAAGCAGGTAATTTGTGTGGTTCTTCATTAGTACCAAGGTGGGATGGTGGCCTGCACGAAAGTATAGTTCAAGGTTAGGTGGAAGGTAGTGAAGATTATTATATAGTCCCGCATGGCTACTGTAATTGCCCGAATGCTTACTGCACTCCCTATAGTAGGCATAAAGAGAGTTAAGTAATAGTCCCTAGCTTCCTCCCTTGTTCCGCTTTTAACTTGTGTTAAGTTCATAACGCGTAAAATCAACTGAAGTTTGAAAGGTCTTGGTAGTTTGGTAGTGCATACTTGTGATGCAGTGGGCGACCTTCGTATGGGTCCTTTATTGTAACCTAGTCAAATTTTAGGTATATAGGGTGAGGACGAAGATAAGGGGGATTAGGGTTCAGTGGAAATTTGATCGAAACCAAAAGCGATAAAGAGTGCATCGTATAATAACATAGATGCATATTTCCCAAGTGGCCGGACCAGCAATAGCCAATCTATTCACTAAAGTAAAGGGTTATTGTAAAGAGTTCCTTGCCCGATGCGGACAAGCACCGTAGGACCTTTGATCCACCATAGATTTGGCAAGACCCGGAACCGGAACTTAGTTATGTATGACCGATCGGATCGAGTGACTCCGTCTCATTCTTCCATCCTTTTCTCTCCGCTCCTCCCTGGATTTATGGTTTTTTCTATGTACGTATTAACAACGGGTGGTTCTTCGAATAGTTCCTTCCTTCCAATTGAGTCACTCCAGTCCCTTCGTTCGGGAGGGGAGATTCATTATTTTCTAAGTGGAGGTTGCCCTTGCTGGGTTAATGTCGTACGGGAGGGGGCTACCTCTAGAGCTTTCTTTCTTGCCCGAAATCCTCCCAGAACTCCCGGTAAGCAGGATATTGACTGCTGGCTCCAAAAGTAAGCCCCGGTAAACATAGGAACAGGTGCGGAAGCTGGGGATGATGTCGATTATGTTTATTCGGCCCGATCGCCTCCTAAAGGAAGGATGGGAGCACCGCAGCATTGCAGAAAAAACTGCATTTAGAAGGTCCGGAGGTCTTGCGCTTCTGAGGGCAAGGGAAGTTTTCCTCTTCACCCAACCCAGAGTGCGTGGTACCATTAGTCATAGGATCAATCATAGAATAAGATTCTGTTGGAACATATTCCTACTAGAAAGAATCGAGGTCATCAGAAGCTACCGTTTAGGCCAGCCCTTGCATTGAGCGGAACTGTAGTAATGAAAGAAACCAACAAATAACGATAGAAGGTGGGGGGGGAGGGTAAACTGCATTGGTTTTCGGGCTGCCTTGCTCCTGCTCCGACCGGTGCATTGGAGCATTCGAGCTAGCGAGGTTCGCCATTAAACCCGGCCGGGAAGGTGGAGATATCTGGTTGGAGGGAAGGGCTTGAGCTATCAATTCATTCCATTGCCGGGAACCCCCAGTTGTATATACTATAAGAAAATAAGAGAAAGTGCATTTCTTGGGGCAGATGGGCATCAACCAAAAGACTGTTTATCAAAGCAAAGCCTGAACTCAACTTCAAAAGCAGCCTTCTTAGTCACCGTTAGTTCGATCCTTCCCTTTAGAGCATGCCTTTCTTTACGGGCACTCGACCTTACAGGTAAGACCTTGTGTTAAGCCCGGTTGGGGCAAGGATAACAGCATCTCAAGTTGAGTCGGTCGAATCAAGCTTAAAATGCACTCTATAACCAGGCAAATGCCTCTCCCAGTCTTCATAGGGTGTGAATTCGCCTCTTTCGAAGGCAGGCCTTTCAACATCATAACTCGTTGGACCATCAGCAGCTCCGGATGTAGCTTGCTTGGTTGCATGGCCAGGAGAGGAGAGTGAGATCATCCCCACCTGTTTTAGTTTTTGATCGAAGCTGAAGAGCAACAATGATATTACGTAAATAAGATAACGCCTGGAAACCCTCTCCTCTCCGGGGAATAGCTAGCAAACACCTTCCTTCGTACCCCCCATAGATTCTAAGGTCGAGTATTCAATTGCAACACCAGATATTTTATTTACTTTTTATTGCAGATAGATGCAGGATTGCTCCCCATGATCCCAGATATCCTCTCCGATCTGTATATTGTATATGATTGCTCCCCATGATCCCAAGGAGAGGCGCCATCATATCTTCTCTATGGATCTTCCCGCATCTTAGGGCCAATTAAGTCGTATTAGAAGCCCGAAGGAACACCCCCTCATATTCATTATATCTGCCCGCCAAAGGATAGGCCCCTCCTTATAATAGAGGTTCGGCCCGCTATAGATGGAAGGTTTGTGGGTCTTAGAGGTATTATATCTGCTCTTATAGGTTCCACCCACCAAGGAAGGCCGACTGCTATGGAAGGGAGGAAAAGCCGGCTCCTTTCCCTCGCCATGGTATTTTTTAGGATCTTCCTTCCCCTCCTTTGTCGGGAAAGAGCTCCGCACCTTGTCTTCCCTATCCGCCATTACTACGCCTTTCTCTGTCCTCTCTCGTCTTCACGCTTTACCCTGCCTCTTCATAATTACATCTAGGTAGGATCGGACAGGCAGTTATGGCTAGTACATCTATATTATTCCAGGTATTATATTCAATGTTTATACAAAGGGTTTCTTTTATACAGGGATAGTACAGGCTGGTACGACTAGGCTAGGCCGCTAGGTTATAGTGTTCTATATAGTCTAGGCTAGGCAGTTATGGCTATGCTAAAGTTACGGTACGGCTATGCTAATAGTATGGTATGGGACAGTTTCAAGTACTATTACAAAGAGTCATATGGGATGGGAGAATAAAGAAAGCAACTACGTCGCATAGTATATATAAGCTATAACTAAATAACAATATGGGACTATTAACTAGGGGAGGTCTTCTACTAGGGAAATACGAGTTGGATGATCAACTAGGTTTCGATGATACTAGTGTCTGTAGGTTCCCAATACTAGGCAGTTTATTCACCTGGATGCAGAACGATCAAATCGCTGTTCTATAACCTGTCTGCTTCATCACACCAGTTATACTTGTGAACTAGTTAGCTATAGATTACCTGCTGCCTAGCTGTAAATGTCCGCTATCAACTATATAATATAAAATACTATCTAATATTGACAATATAACCATCCATCCTCTTTGTGTACACCTTGTTCTTTTTTAACACGCCAATGCCATCGCCCTGCTGTCATCCAGCCCGCCATGCCAGTCATGCCCATGCCATTTGAGCTTGAGCAGCCCATTCTTTCTTGCCAATTCAATTTCATGCCTGCCCAGCCCATGACAAAATCCAAGAGGTGGGTAACAAAGTAGCCAATTGTTCAATGAGCTCATAAGTTAACAATACATAGTTAAGCCACTAGCGTGAGCAAACAAATGATCAAATGGGTAAAAGAGGTTTCTAAAACTAAGCTAAGCTAGCTCGAAGTTTGCCACCAATGGTCGAGTTCGAGTTTTTAGTTCGAATAAAGCAGCTTCGAGGGAGCCCAATGTGCCATAGGTTTTAAGGGAGTTTTATTGGAGGAGAGTTTGAAGGCGACAATAGATTGAATTCAGTGTTTTAATAAACCAGCGGCTCAATCAAGGGGTGGGAACAAAAGCAAAGCCAATGGAGCCAATGGCAGAGGATCAAAGAGTTTTCCCACTAAGCCCAGCTCACTCGAAGGTTCATAAAGCACCCAATGGGTCTGGCAGATGAGATCGGACAAAAATATATAAACATGAATCACTGAACTCATCAACTGGCATCACGAATCGCTGAAAATGAGAAAGCGTAATTACATATATAAAGAATGAGCAGCTCTTAGCTTCTTATCTATTCCCACCCAACCGGAGCTAAACGCACCCTCTCCTTTTAGTCGAGACCTCCTTCCTAAGGACCTCAAAAAATGCGCTGAATCACTATAAGTCAAAAGATATGTATAAAAATATGTTCTATATGGCTTGGTGTGATGTGGATGTGGAAGAGGTAGGCTGTTGGACTTGGCTTGGCTGGTGATAAAGCAAAAGGTTAGTTTTAAGGGGTGACCGGCTCTCGCCCCTCGCATAAGACTGACTCTGGTATGTGAACTATCATGCAGCTCCACCTTCTCATCGAGTGGGATACCAATAAATCAGTGGACTTTGGTGTGGATAAACGCCTCTTTAGGAAAAAAGAATTATCCACTTCTTCTTACTAAAACTCCCCAACATGGACTATATGAATTGCTAAGCTCCTCAAAATGGACTAAGCTCCTTTCATCAAGGTATATAAACAGAGTCTATTCGTCCCCCCCTCAACCGGAGGTTTTGAAAGAATCAAAACAGCAAAGTTATAAGTTTTTGTCAATTTTGTTCCAATGAAACTTATTGCCTGGGCCAAACCAGGCAGGCTCTATACTCAATAAATCATCTGGTTTTTATAGTGATAACCTAGCTTAATTTATATGCTCATATGTTAATAACTTCTTGTCTAAATCTCTTCTGATAGGAACGATGGTAACTTCTACTTTCGGGTATCGTGGTCTGGAAAAAATGTATTCTCTTGTCTGGCGGACTTATCCTTCATCTGGTGGAAACATGGTAAACTAACGTAGTGCTGGGTTTTCACATACATAGAAGATTCACTTAAGCCGTTCGTTCACTAACTGCACGAAGCTGTTCACTTAAACCATTCACTGAAGCTGTTAACTGCATGAAGCTATTCAAATAAAAAGAAACCAACCATTCATTCACTGCATGCCCTAGCCCCCCACCCACGAGCTGCTAGTCAACTCACTCTAGAAAACATCTAGGCATTTCTCGTATGGGCGGGCGGGTATATCTTATCCCCCGAGTCTGTAGCAACGAAGGGGAACTTATTTATCTCATCTGTCGATACCATGGGTAACTCGGCTATGCTCGGCTATGTGATGGCTATGCCTGACTATGACTGGCTATGACTGTATAGCAATTACAAAAGGCTATGATCGACTATCAGCTAGGTTGGCTATGACTGGCGTATAATCACTGGTGAATCATATATAATGAGCTGTTTTATATTTCTTATGGGGCGGTATTGATTCGCTGGTGTATAGGTTAGAAGATTAGCGTAGACAAGTGTTTTTAACTTATTGGATTTGGCAGCCGTGGCCTTGGCAGGTTCCTTATGCATACTGGGTGGCCTTGGTTTGAAAAGTTATGGAATAAATTGTATAGCCACCACTGCCTGTAGCGTATGATCTTTAAATTGTGAATCAATGTAAGTAAGCATTATAATTGCCATGCATTTAAGGTAGGAACATTGAAATGTTCCATCCATATATGGAAGTTAGGTAAGAACATGCGTTTCATAGAGGTATATATAAAGGTTTCCCGTAGTGGTGATTTGGGGACCTCTTCTATTTCGGGTATTGTGTGATGCGTTCACAGCGGTTGTTACTTACCGTTTCTTACTGCACTGTACCGTGTTGGATGGTGACCATGTGATATGTTTAATCGGGTATCGTGGGGGTCTTTCTCTCTTCTCTCTTGTTTGTTGGCAACTTGGTGTCCCTCATCTCTATCATCCAACCCGGCTGCCTTACTCCCGCCAGGGTGCAAGTATAAAAAAGGAACGCCATGAATTTCCTTGCTCTCCTTTTCTCGAGCAAGAGCTTCGCACCTTGCCCGATGCGGACAAGCACCTACGGACCTTCCTCCAGCTGTG
>Ga0233342_1000057_pt1 | contig 33012 bp, 18 predicted proteins | sample GEONDECOMP273_FD_180706 | JGI IMG/M metagenome (GOLD analysis project Ga0233342, IMG submission 180706) | Leaf litter microbial communities from Shasta-Trinity National Forest, California, United States - GEON-DECOMP-273 | ecosystem: Environmental > Terrestrial > Plant litter > Unclassified...
CCAGGGGATTGTATCAGCGGATTCAAGCCGGGTAGCCAAGCATGGATTAGAGCCAGTGGATTAGCACCCATCCCTTCCACTCCCATAGCGAGAGCCATGGTAATTGGCGCATCGACTCACCTCTTTAGCATATAGTTCTCTTCTGTGCCCCCTTCGCCTTATTTGATCGAAAATATAAGACCCTCCTTCATTCGCCCTTCCGGTTCCAACTTAAAAAGCCGGTGCTGTGGGAGCGAGCTCCATCAGGCTCCACTCGCCTGGCGTGCTTGGTAGCTTGAATTCGCTCTCAGTGAAAGCTTCCCTGCTGGCTAGCCTACCTGAGAATCACGGAATAGTTTATCAATAGAATACAGGACTACTGACCACTAGCTTTGCTTTCGCTGACTTGCCAGCTGTCAGTCTATACATGATTACTTAAGAATAAGAAGAACAGCCTTCCGTAACTCCAATGCTTAGTTGGTTGTTAGGTTGTTTTTATCATATGGAGGAAGACTTTCGAATCAAACCACTAGCTGTAAGTCGCTCTCCCATCAGGATGGAATTCCAGAGAAGGAACCACTAGCATAAAGTGCTTATTCATTTGCTTGCTTCCTTGCTTAGAGCTAAGCTTTGGTACTTGATTGAGCAGGCGGAACTGGAGCAGGGACGAATGAAGAGGGCGCGGATAAAGAGAATAGGCAGATTGTAGAGTAAGTGCGTAGAAATAAAGTATCAACAGTATATCCTCGTTTTCGTGAAGTAGAAAAGGTGAGAGCTGAAATATAACTGGACCAATGGAATATCCAGCCTGTTTAAAGATAAGAGTTAAGGTCTGAGGCAAAGGTATGGAAAGCGGAAAGAGATAGTAGCTAGAAGGTAGTTAAAACCCTATATTTATTCTCCCAAATGGACCAGCCAGGATCTTTTTTATGGAGCCATCTTGGGTTGGCCTGGCCACCTGGCATTACAAGCTTTCAGCAATAACACATTAATCCTTCCTTGGGCAGCTCGGTCATTTACTTACTTGCAAAAATTACATAGAAACACAACAAGGAAATGAACTTAAACCAAATGTTTTTGTCTAATGGAAAAGCTTGAAAAAATGGTGTCACCTAGGAGAATGTTGCTTGCAAATGGTAGCCAACACTCCCTTTGGGAGGTTCCTTTCTTCCTTAAGTGAAGCTAAAAAAAAGATTTGTAGTAGATGATTATGCACTTACTGTTGCTAGCTATGGTGACATTGAATGTGGGAATGGTGTAATATCTAATGTATATCATGTTCCTATCCTGAGTGCAAATCTATTGTTGATTCCCCAACTTATTCAGACTGACAAAAAGGTTTAATTCTGGCCAGATCGGTTTATTATGAAGGAAGTGAACAAGGATTGAGAAGTTCTTTTTTATCTGGTTGAACCAGTTCCTGTTGACCAAGTTTAAGTACCACTAGCAAGGGCGGATTCGGTTGACCGAATAACTCAAGTATACCTTATAGCATCAGATTAACCAGCAGCATATATAGTCTCAGCCGCAGGAGTTAGGGTGCTAGCAGCATCCTTTATCGGTAGCCATAGCCCTTTAGGGATATCGTTACGTAGAACAGCATTTTAGACTAATACGCATGAATGAAAACCCATTAGGGTAGAGCTTTCCCCCATTACTAGGTGCGATAAAGGGAGCAAGGTGGAATACATATAGGCTTATTTGGCTAGAGAAGTAAGATCTTTATCCATATATATAGGCAGCAGGAGATCCATCACTTTGCCTAATGTACTTCCCTGTCCCGGAACCAACGGCATACCTTTAAGATAAATAGCCATTAAGTAAAGGATAAGTAAAGGAAAATTTATAAGCAGGGCCTTTTACTTTTAAATGGTTAGTCCTAAAATCAATGGAGTAACGGTTACACTCTGCCTTGCTTAAAAAAAGAGAGAGGGCTATATTATTTACGTATTAAAACTAGTAGGATTATTTTCATAATAAACCAACCCCCGAGGGAAGCGCTATCTCTGAACTAATGAAGGTGCCGTTACCATTTAGTAAAAGCCGATTATCTACGATGCCCCGTTAGTGGAGTACTAGGCCCTAAACTCATGAGCTAGTGTGTAGTATATAAGTATGCCACTTCGGTATTTGGTAAGGTGGGCTCGAGCTGATAGCAGCTTTATGACTCTATATGTGGGGTTTGCCCTAGGTGTTTCTCTACGATGACAGGTTCACAGGTGCTTCGATCGCTAGTTGGTAAGCCCTGCCCTTCGCAATTGGTGAACATTTAGTCGGTTAGTTTGATCACTTCCTTCAATTGGTTCGCTCCACTCCACGGCATTGGTTGGCTTTGAGTGGCACCCAAAGCATAACCTGTATCTTGGTAAGTTTAAAAACATTTCGTTCGAGAGTCATAGCTCGCTGCATCAGTGTAAAAAAATATCCATTTAGACTTTCCATTTCGAGTGTCAATAGTAGGATATCCAACAGATGCAAAGGTGGAAAAGGCATAGGCTTCACCTATTGAACCACTTAATGGATGTGCTCGGGCCAGCTCTGTGGACATTACCCCTTCTGCTGGCTCCCTTGCCCTACTTGAGATAGAGTTTTTTACCAAAAATTGTAGGCTTAAAGAAGTCTGACCTAAATAGGAGCCTTCTCTCAAGAAGGTACAAAAAAATAGTAAAGGTAAACTTTGGATACCTTAGTCAGCTACTAAAAGTCTTTAATCGGGGTAGCTAAATAAAAAGGTAAAAAACGTATAATGTTTAGCCTTCTTCTTTAAGATATAAAGAAACAAATTATATTGGCATATTTAATAGGAATTAATAATTGTTCTTCATAATACTAGAGTTGGTAAATGTATTTCATTTTTGGGGTTATGCCCTACTCTGTTAAAATTTGAAACTATTATTCTATAAACTACTAAAAAAAGTATTGGATATAAAAATAGATAAAGTCCTGGATGAGTTTAAAGTGACAGAAGGGTCGAGGATGGAGAGGCTAGGGTTTTTCGGGTGTCCTTCAACTACGGGAGATTTGGAAGTCGAAGATATATTAGGGGGTCTCCGTGGACGCAGCTACTGTTGGCGAGGGGAGGCTAGATTTGAAGGTCCAGAGGCAAATTTTGTGCTTCGACAGTGATAAGGGAACTCTGCGAGTTTATTATACTTTTTCCTTTTCTCTTATACTATGTTCTCAACAGAAATATAGTGGGCGGAGGGGAGGTTTTTAACATTGGAATGGGTAAACTGTAAACTCTTATTAACCCCTATCTGCAATTAGATCGGATCCGAGCTGGTGAGTTTCGGTTAGCAAATGTGGGTGGGCTTCTAGATAGATCTGAGATCCAGTGCTCTGGTAGGGTTGGATACTATTAAATAGAAACCCTCTGCCAAATGGGAAGTATGAATGCCATTGCACAGGTCCAGATTTTTTCGAGGGTAGTGGAGGTTTATGGTCTTCGTGAGATCACTCGGGGGGCTTCATTTACCTTGCTAGTAGTTTCACCTTAATATATTGGATCTATAAAGAAACAGATCCAAGACAAAGCAGGGTCCCGGTGGCATCACAGCGACTTCTATATGAAAGAAAGCAGGTACAGTATCAACGTTTGCTTTCTGATTACAATATTTGTGGGGACTCAACTCTCATTCTGACTACAAGACTACGAGGAGGTGCTGTGGGAAAGAGAGCAGCTTCATCTTCCAAATATACAAAGACGTGGTAAAATCCTATTATGCCCCTTCACCTCCTCAGTCATTCAATTTGCCTGGTGCTTATATTGTGGATAAGATATATTAGGTTCCGCTTCTGGAAATGGCATCAATGGTATTCACTCCGCTTAACAAACCGGCGCAATTATTTGTATATTTAATGGATTCTGGTCTAAAACCACTGATCTGTACAAGTGGATTCATACAACTGGGACAGAAGAACGTAAGATTTCCCTCGGTTCCAAGGATTTATGAATAGTATATTTTCGAAACATTGATGTCTATCAGAAAGTATTGCAGGAAGGACCATGGTTCTGGGGAAGAGCTGGACTTTTAATAACTCCATTTTTTCCAGAATTCCACCCTAATTTGCTGTCCGTGACCAGAACTCCTGTATGGGTCCGATTGCTCAATCTGCCATTGCATTTTTGGAGTTTACCAGCCTTAGAGGACATTGGGAAATAAGTTGGGCATCATAATAAGAAAATTATATATATAATATTAAACCGCGATTACCTCTGAAACGTTCTCGGAGATATAGCGAAATAATATTTTTGGATATATGGTGGTGAGATCAGTCAGTCAGAATAATTTAGGTAACTTCAAATATAAATAGGATACATGCCCGGGACTATTCATTCTGAGTTAGGTTCCTTGGTGAACCATTATTTTACTTATATCATGCTTGGAATAAGCAAGCGAAGCAGCTGCGATTTCACCAAATAAAGCAGCCTTAGCTCTTGCTTGCCTCTATGGATGGCTCGTGGGAACACCATGGACGCATGCTTTCTCTCTGGTTGCTTACCTCTCTTCTAAAGACTGACACCTTATGTGGTAAAGACCTAATTATAGTTGGTATAAATAATTGGTAGAATGAAGAAGTTATCTTTGGCTGTTTTTATGGGTTCTCTCACTTCGGTAAATAAATATTAACTCTATTGTCTGTCCCTGGCTATGATGCCTTCGCTATAGGCTGTCCCAGTAAGTAACTATCAGTTTGCGAATAGCATGCATCCCGCAGGCAGGCAGTATGTAAAGCACTTTGGATAGTTCAGGCTAGCTAGCTGGTTGTCAGTCAGTATGTAAAGCAGAAAAGAAATAGAAGTGCACCCTGCTTGCTGGAAAGGACCTAACGCTATGCTCAGGCTTTGAAGGGAATAAATAAATGAAGGTAGGTTAAACTATTCCCTTTCGGGATAGTGTGCAATGAATGCTCCTCCGGATTGCAATAATGCCTTTCCCTTCGAGACAATCAATCAATAAACTGGGAAGGTGTTGTAAGCTTGCCCTTTTGGGTACACACTAATTAATGCCTATTCCTTCAAGTTGTACTAATGCCCTTCCCAGCGGATCCTGCGGGATAGTTTTTTAGCCCCCGTAAGCCTTAAGCTAAGTAAGCCCTCCAGAGATTCAGTGAGCCTTCCCCTTCGGGACAAAATAAAACCTTTTAAAGCTCGGGAATGCCTTTCCCTACCAGACAATCAATAAAAGGTAGAGAGTAAAAGGTAAGGTAATAGTATTAAAACCTATTTCCTTGGCCTTTGGAACAATCACTAATTACGTCTATTAAAGACTAAAACTATTCACTTGGTCTTGCCATGCCTTATGTAAGTTATATGTAAGGGCCTTGCCATGCCTTAACGAAGAGACCCACACCAAGGGTCCTTAAATGCCTCTTACTTTATTAACATGCACTTTACTATATAATTTTTGGGGAATAAAGGCTATAACGTGTCTTGTTTTCTTCCCTCAATGCGGGCGCCTTATGCCACGAAATAAGTGTACACCTGGTTGGAGTATCATAAGCTATTTCAAAGTGCTGTCTGGCTTCATGACTGGAACTCAGCCAGGGGAAAGGGGATTGAGAGTAGCTCGCGCAAGATAATTGATCTGCCTGCGCCTGCCTGATAGATTATACATATATAATAGCAGCAATTGTAAGGGAAGGACCTCACTGCGGTGAAAGGACGGACAAGCGAAGCAATATCTTTTTCAATTTGACGAGCGTAACTAAAGGTAAGACGACGAAAGGTTTAAAACTCTTTGGTCAGGATAGCAAATTGATCTTTGGTTTATAATGGTAGATATCAAATATATTGGAACTCGGCTTCAGATTGTAAATGTATTTCATTCTCAACAGAACCTTAGTAAGTATCTTTTTTCAAATTAAGTTTTGGGCTTGGTTCTTACACCCGTGCATGCAAGTGTTCCTCGCTTGCTGGTTGTCTGGGCTATAAATTGCGATTATTCCTGTTAACAAAAACTCCATACAAAGGCGTGGCCCTCCTTGTCCTCTTACGTCAAAAAGCAATTAAAACTTATAGTCCCAAAATGTTTATGTGGGCAAATGTATAATATAAACTACATGGGTTCACCCATCGAAAAGGCCCAATTATACCTTCATCTGTTTAAATAGAAAACCCTTTAATTCTGGCCCGACTTTTGTAATCCGGATTATTAACTAAATGAAATGCAGCTATGAATGCAAATACAGAATGAAACTAAGCTAACAACTAATATAATCCTAGATAGGAGCATTTATAACTCATTGATATGAAACGAAGGGGTCTCCTTTATATAAAGTACTAATGACTCTTGGCCTTCTACCTAACTGACTCTCGGCCTTCCTATTCTGCTTTGCTAACATAATTTACAGTCAATTTTGTTCTCATTCCAAATAAAATGATGTGGACAAAAAAGAAAATAATAAAAATTACTATTTTTCAAATATGAACCTCACTTATTAATGAATATTGCTTGAACGAGACTTACTTTAAGTAGGTAGCACCGGGAAAGCGGAAGTTTCATTTGTAATAACTCTATCCCTAGCAGCTACCCAAATTGCTACGCTCACTCTTCTAGCTACTCCTATATTTATACCACTAATAACCCACACCTACCTCACCTAGAAACAGGGCAGGAGTCGGAGACCCCCTTCAATAGTAAAGAGTAATATTAGGTTCCTATTCTTTTTAGAGTAAACAAAGGGTGGGAATAATAGAATACCATCAGCAAGATCCACATAAAGGGCGGCGGCCTATTTGAAATAAATTAAGGAAACTTGTTCAAAAGCAGCTTTGAAACGCTTGAACGTACTTATTTTTATTGTCGCAATATAGTTAATTGGAGTTGTTAGCAATATTCATATGCTTATTAGGTTTATTAAACCGCCTTATTAGCAAGGTTACCATTAAACCCCTGCACATATTAGCTATATTAGTTAGGTAGGATTAAACCCCTGCCTATATTAGCTATATTTAAAGGGGAGCTATATTAGGATTCCACCCCTATCCCCATATTTGCAAGATTAGCTACGGTTTCCTTTCCGCTCCGACCCGCATAGTATAAAATACACATAAATTTAGGTTATATCCTCCTACGCAAGGCTTGCCCTATCTATAAGGTGTTAGTGGCACGTGCTTCAGATTAGGCTTGCCCCGTTACTTATTGGCAAGATCAAGGGAGCAGTCTTGAACGATTATGTTTTATTTTTAAAGAGCAGCTTATTTAAAACGATAAATTACGCGCAGTCTTAAACGATAGTAACCGTGCTTGCTTGACATAGTTGTTATTCGTGATATTAATTAATTATAGGCTAGGACAATAAAAACAGCAATATAAAGATCACTATAAAGTGGCATCGCGTATATTTCTAAGATGCACTTACTTATCGTGCTTATTTAAAAATGAAATATAGCCTTTCAGATGCTTTCCTCTATGTGTATGCTTACGGAAACAATTCTTATATGAGTCAGAGTCTCACCTAACACCGCTAGACTTACTGACTCTCTATTCATAGTTGTCCTAAAAGTAAATTACACTTAAGGGCTCACAGGCTGGACCAAGCAATCTCTATGGTACGCCACGCACACAGCTGATCGAGCATAATTACATATATACAGAACGACTCACACCTCTAGTTTTCTTCCATACTGAATCTAGCATAGTCCCTTGTTCAGAACATAAAGGCAAGGCTGACCTGGAAGCAAGTTTAGATTTACAAGAATAATAGTAAAGCAATAGGAAAAAGGCTTATGATGATGTTTAGTACCTTTACCCAATAAATTGAATCACAAAAAGATATTAAGAAATCCACTCATTTCGAAATCCAGTAGCGAAGGCAAGGGAAAAGCACAGTAAGCAGCCCTACCAACTTTCCATGACCTAGTACCAGTAAATGATCCAGCAAGGGCAAAGGTTGGAGTAATGGGAAAGGTAGAAGTTTAAGAACCATTATCATTGCCGCCTACGCTATTGGATCAACTGGTGTACCTGTCCTTGCTTATGGGTAAACTGGATCTCGCTATCGATCACGAAGGTTTGCCTATGGCTCTGTATCTACCTTTGTCCCAGGTGCTTATTCGACTGGATAAGCTGCAATATCACCGACTGGATCAACAGGATATACGGATGTTGCCCTTGCTTATGGATTTGCTTCATCGACTGGTTAAACAATTGGAATTTGGTATGCTGCGTGCTTTGTTACTGGTCTTGTTGCTGGTTGTCCTGCTGCTACGGGTGCTTTAACGGCTGCTTCTTCATAGAAAGAATATACTTTTGTGGAATCCATGGCTTAATCAACAGAATTTGGTGGGTACGCTACAATTAGTGCTGCTTCTTCAACTGAATATACTACCGGATAAACTACTTAGACTGTCTCTACTCCTGCGGGTGAAACTGCAATGGGCTCTGTAATTCGATCTGGATCTTGACAAGGTGGTGGCCCTGGAACTAGATATGGATCTTATGTGGGATCTACTGTTGGGTCTTTAACTGCAGGTGATACTGAAACTCGTGAAATTTTATCAATAGTTTGAACCTCCCCTTCTTATGCTTGCTAAGATGTTAATTAACCTGGGTATAAAAAGTCTCCCTTACTTCCTTTATTCCTGTTCTCACACCCTTTACTTATGCTCCTGTTGCAGGTTCAATGAGTGTTGGCCGTGCCTCTGTCTTTGCTGAATGATTAAATGCCTTTGCTTTTACCTCTGTCTATGGTGCTTCTGGTCCTGGATCAATGGGCTCTACTACTAGCTTTGCCCCAGCAACCTTTTTATCCCTACCATATAGTAGGCTTCAACCTTTCGTTCTCCTAGGTGAAAGGCGGGCCCGCTGCAGAAAGGAAATCGGATACTTTGGAAGGTATGCAAGAAGATGCTATTGAATTAGAAGGAAATTTGACAGCTTCAGGAAAAAGAAAGCCTAAGTCAGAGCTAAGAGATAATAAGGAAAGGATAAAACAAAAAGAGGAGACCGGTACTTCGGGAAAAAAGAAGGATTCTAAAGAAGAAAAGATTTAATAAATGAAAAGATTTATTCGTAATCTGACCAATAAAATATCGAGGTTAGCACTTCAAAACCAAAATCCTCCCAGACAATTTGAAGAAGGACGAGTAAGGCAAAATTTTCATCAGGCTAGAAGACTCTATAATCCCCAACCTCACATTTTGCAAAGAGATCAGAGAGATAGAAGAAATGAAGAAGATCCCATTCAAGCTCCAATGAGAAATAATAAGAATATGATTGAGGATACTGTGGAAGAATAATATAAAGAACCCGAGGATGATGAAATTAATTGGTTACAAGATAATACTGGGCACACTTATCTTACTCAGTATGATTATGAAAATTCATCAAGATTAAATCATCTCACTAATGATAATCCTTACACTTAATAAAAGAAAATGCCTGATGATCTCAGAAGGTTTGCTGATGCATTTCAAGCTGAATTGCATAACAAATATGATTTTAGGCCGAGACTAAATGCGCCCAAAGAAAAAAATGTGCCTGATGCAGCCTTCAACAAGTCAAAATAAAGGAAAGGAGAAATAAGCCTCTGGTTCTGGGAAGAAGTCTGATCAACAAAAGGTTAGTGATAAAGTGTTACAAAGTAAAGAATATGAAAAAGTTCTTTCTACTTTTAGTCTTGAAGCTGAGTTGAACAAGATTAAAGTCCCTATACCTCTATCAGAGCTGGCGAGGAATGCTGAGTACAAGAAACAAATAGTTAAGATTTTAGATGGTGCTGCTACAGAGATACGACCAGATACTTTAAACATTCATGATGAAGCTCCAATAGTTTCATTTGGACCCTTTGTGGAGGAAAAAGGTGATACAGTAGCTCCTTTTTATGTTACATTGACCATACATGAGTTTCTATTGCATAATTGTATGCTGGATTCAGGTGCCTCACATAATATAATGCCTAAGGTGATCATGGATAAATTAGGACTGGAGATCACCAAACCCTATGGAGATCACCAAACCCTATAAAGATTTATATTCTTTTGATTCCAGGAATGTTAAGTGCATTGGGATGATAAAAGATTTGGTGGTTACTTTAGCCCAGTTGCCAGTCAAAAGTATGGTGATGGATGTAGTAGTAGTTGATGTCCCAGCTAACTACGGAATGCTATTGTCTAGGGCCTGGGGACATAAAATGGGAGGTTCCTTACAGTTGGATATGAGTTATGCTACTGTTCCTTTTTTCGGTGGAGAAAGCAGAAGGCTATCTAGATAAAAAAAGTTTGCATATACAGTAAGTGATGCTAACTCACCCATAAATTTTCCTGTATATAGTGTAGATCAAGATTTGAGTTGTTGCATTTGAAATGTAAATAGCGAATTTGAAGATGAAATAAAGGTTGAGAAAGAAGTAGCAAAAGATTGTACTGAAAAGGTTAAAGATGGAGACATCTGGAAGATTAATTTTGATGGAGCATCCTCGATCACACCTACCAAAAAATTCTTAATTTATTATTTGTTTTACATTGCCATCCCTTGAGAACACAGGTAACAAACAGCTGCTTTTGACCCCCTCAAATAGAGCGGCCTAACAGCTCCAACCCCGTAATTTCCACAGCTTCTCGTTTTCCCTATAGAGATGGACCCAGAATTGGATAAATTTGCTCTGGTTGGGTGGGAATAGATAAATTAAGTGTTTTTTACAGCAATTAATTATTCACTCTTTTCATTGCAACAGTTAGAGTAGTAGTCAGAGCGGAAAGTGGGAAAATAGGATCAAGATAGAATAATTAGGTTCAATCTAGATAGAACTTTCTTCTAAGGTTCAACGTAGGTAAGTCTCACGTCTCAATGCAATATCATCTATATAACACGTATATATGCGTACGAATCTAAGTGTAAACGTATAGATGGCAACATCGTATGTATAAGGTCCGAATGCACTAAATAATATAGATTTTGAAGTGTGTGCCTGGGTGCTAGGGCAAACCAGAGATAAACGTTCAGAGGGGGGTTAGTTTAGTAACAATAATCTCCATTTCAAAGAGTTGCACACTAATTTAGAAGATAGCAGGTTGGGGACCGCCTTCACCCCCAATGTAGAGACTAGATTTCATATATATTAACCCATTGTATTAGCGGAGTAGTAGTAATAGTAGCTAGGTAGAGAGCCATTGCATTGGAATAAAGCAGCTAGTAGAATTAGATCCGGCCGAGGAGCAACGTAGAGATGCGGTTCAATGTGGATATGCTAATTTGGCCTTTGGGATTCGCTCGGATGTACCGATGTAAAGAACAAAGAAACTTATTGATTTCATTTCGGTCAACTTCTTTTTATTTCTCGGTGTTCAGACCCCCTAAGGATAGAGAGTTAAGCCAGGCAGCCTATAACTAGCGAATTTCCCAGTCGCTCACACAAGACCAGCTATCGAACCACACACAAATACTCTCAATAAATGTGGTGCTACCCTTATAATGCATTTGCAATTTGCTTTATTATACATACGTAAATATACTGCTGTCACAAAACAATAACACAACCAACCTAACATATTTCACTTTAGACCTACCACCTGACTACGCGTCCCTTACCTACCCATATTAGTTCTCGATGTTCCTTCTCTTCCAACAATGAGACCTTGTATTCATTCTTCAGCTACAGCTGTAATGCTATCCTCTTCTTGCCTGAGGATTCAGCCTATACTAAACTACCTGCATCCACGGTTCTCCTCTGTTGACCGGATAGCCATATTAACATGCCTCAACTACCTGGCTGGGGGCCTCCCGGAGCTATATTAGGAAGCTATGGTCCCAACGATATAACCTATGTAAGGATAGAACACTGTAGGGGACCACCGGGCGTAGGGAATTCTAGTTGCTACCGGGAATGGATGAAGAAGAGATGACAGCAGCTAGGGCCCCATCCTTCAACCTCAGTCGAACAACTGAAGCAGCTATCCGTCTCGGGGGTGAGCGAAAGAAAAGACACTCGGTGAATGAAGGCTTTAACACATTAGTTGAATTACCCGCAACAGGGAATAGATTACCCATCCTATAATATAAGTTTAGAGCTAGAATGAATGATCAGATGCCGTTGAGGGAGCAGCCTTGGCTTCCTTTAGATAGTCTGGACGGATTTCCTTTTAGTTCTTGCCTTCCGACTTGCCTTTTTACTAGATGTTTTCTCGGTATGACTTGTCTTAAGACGACCCATCGTAGCCTATAAAGTTATCCTTCCTGCGTGACCCAGGCCTTCCAATAAGTGGTAAATTCCCTAATTCAAGGTGGCGTGTTATGATAGAGAGTCAGTCTGAACGGGTGGCCTATCAATAAATTCCCTAACGAAAGGTAGCGTGCGGGAATAAACCTGTGACCTACTTCAATTTCCTGTGCTAATTCCACCAAATTCTGGATCTACCCCTCATCCACCCATTACACTGTCAAATCAGAATTAATCCCCAACGAGTTGTTCTCCGATAGCCTCGATCAGAGGTTAAGTGAGAGTTCTACTACGATCCATCTCGTTTTTTCGTAATTAATGAATGGATAATCTAATATATAAGGTATTTATAAGAGGTAAGACAGGAAAGACTGGAAGCCATTATAAAAGCTAGTATAAAGATTCTTTTCTATCTTAATTGCCCGTTACGAAGCGGGCGCCGGAACAAAGATAAGCCCGGATGCCCAGAATAATAAAAATAATAAGGATAAGGCCAAGATATTTAACCAATATTTATTTTATAAGTGGCAATCCCTAGCTTAGTATTATAGAAGGGGATGAGTGGAATCTATTCAGAATAAAGAATGGAATGTATGAATGGTTGGTAATGCCTTTTGGTCTGACTAACGTGCCGAGTACATTCATTACGTTGATGACTAAGGTATTGTGTCCTTAGGTAAGTTCGTTGTTGTGTACTTTTATTAGATTCTTGGTAGCAAGGGTTAACATTTGCAGCATATCAGATTGGTGCTATAAGTTTTGGATAGAGATAAGTTGTGCATAAGTTTTAAGAAGCGTGAGTTCTTCAGACAAGAGTTAGTTTATTTGGAAATTTTGATCTCTTGGCAACAATTGATTATGGATCTCGGGAAAGTGAAGGCTATATTGGAGTTACAATATGCATGAGGTAAGAAGTTTCCATGGCATTACTCAATTTTATAGGAAGTTGGAGGATTCAGTGGGATTTACGCACCTATAACAGTGCATGAAGGCACACCGATTCTAGTGGAGCGAGTGCAAGAGAGTTTCGATATGTTGAAGGAGAGGATTACAAAAGCCCCAATGTTGTGTACCCTGATTTTGAGAAAGTATTTCAAGTGGAATGTGATGCAAGTGGGCTATTGGAGCTGCGGTAAGTCAGGAGGGTGAACTTATGGCATTTCAGTTATAAATTGAAGAAGGTGAGGAAGAGATACTCTGCATATGACTTCTAATTTTATGTTGTGATACAAGCATTGAAGCATTGGAGACATTATTTGCTGCCAAAGGAATTTATGTTTAATACAAATCATCAAGCCGCAAAATTAATTAACAGTAAACATAAGTTTAATTGAAGCATATGAGATGGGTAGAGTTCCTGTAGAGTTACACATTAGGGTTCTAACATAAATTAGGCAAGGATAATAAAGTAGTTGATTCGTTGAGCAAGAATACATTGATGCTGAATACTATGAAGAATAAGTTGGTTGTGTTACCCCTCTAAATGCCTAAGCATTTTCTATTTTTAGTAAAGCAGTATCCTCGCTGGAGACATAAGTTAAGTACAAAGAGAAACTCGAGGGTTAAAGCTGATAATAGCATCACTGAGGCTGCATACTAGCATTGGTCTCATCTGGATAGGTTAAAGATAATATGGATAATATCCTTCCTCCTTTTCTTTGCTCTTGTGTGGAGCTTAGCATTTTACAAAGCATATGTGTGCAGTCCTATTAAGACCATTCATCTAGCAGGTATGGAGACTTAATATATTTTGCTAGCCGCCGCAACAAAGACACTTGGGAGATCTATTGGTTCATGGTTTATAGCATGCCTTAATTTGGTGAAGCATCGCTAAATGATGACTTCAGCCGCAGCATTTGAGGATCTTAATCTTTCTTCGAAGATTCTCGGGAATATCTACTTTTAGATGGGATGGCAGGAGCCAGGCAGTAGCACTTCAGATGATCTTTAGGCCACTTAATTCTAATCTGGTTGGCACATTGTAGTTTCAAATATAAGTGCATATAGTCACCCATAAATTGAACAGAATCCAATGACTCAGATACCGGCGAATCCAAATGCAAGAGCTGGAGTTTCTATCAGCCAGCAAGTCCTCGCTTTTATGGTTAAAACACAATGTTTTGGAACTTTTAAGCTCTGAGTTATCGCTGTTATAAAGCTTTTCATTCTTCATTTCAGATAAGGTCTCAAATGTAAAGAGGGTTAACCAGGAGTTCTGCTGGTCAAAACTATTACTTTATTAACCAACAGATACAAGAAGGATTGCACAATAAATTGGCAGAAAGACAAATTCCATAATTTGGAGCAGCCGTTTCCAATTACATTTATGCTTACCTGTTTATATGCAGCAAAGAACATAATACTTTTTTGCTAATGCTCGTAGTAAGGCTGCTAGGGCTCCTTGCTCCTGTTTGAATCCTCCTTCCAATAAAAATATCCATTAGTAAGAGAAGCCAGCCAGTCAGCTAGCTAAAAAATAGAATAGCATATACAAGGCTGAGATAAGACCTACGGGCTCTGTCGGTCCTAATGTCCAATCAATGTGGGAAGCGGTGCAGAAAGCGGTGTGGAAATATGCGGGTTCCTGGTCCGATAGGCAAGTCATAAGGCAAAGAATAATAAGAATAAAAATATCATAACAAGTCTCCTCAAGCTCGCCAGCTCTAGCAAATGCCAAAAAAATGCCAGCAATAAAAAAAAGCATATGGAAGACCGAGATCTTACCTACGGGAGACTGCCGGGCTCCTCATGCAGTCAGGATATACAATAGCTCTTAGATCAGTTGTTTCGTTAAGCTGCTCTTAGGTCAGTTGGTTCGTTAAGCCGCTCTATTAAGGTAGGCCACAATTTGACCTACGGGATACTGTTGAACTCCTCTTTATAATAAATAAAAATATCCAGACAAGGCTCCTTGCCCTCCTCGCTCTTCTTATGTCAAGCGAGCAGTTTATCCTACTGTTGAGCAGGCAATCCTTCAACTGCTTCAATAGCTTCAATGGTGCTGCTAGCTTTAGATCTTCTCTATATACAATACATACTGGTGCTTGCTCTGCTGCTAGCATTGCTATTGGATCTGGTTGGGTGGGAATAGAGAAATAAAGTAAAAACCTTTGCTTACTTAATTTACCATGCGTGACTTAGGTTTATTAGGGTCTTTTACCACTTTTACAAGGCACTGACCCTTAGGCTTATCCATTCCATCCAGCCCTCCCTCCAGCCATTCAAGCATTCCAGTCCCACTGGGTCTTAACTCTTCCAAATGACACGACTTAACAAACGATGTTTTAACTTGGCCGTGTAAAACATGGATTAGCATTATGTTATCCCAACAAATCCTCCATAGTAGGCTAGGTTGTGCGTCAAGCAGTAATGTGGCAGGTGGTAAGTCAATCCGTTAAATATCGCATCGAGATGGGGTAAGGCAGGGCAGCTTGCCTGGAAAGGTTCTTTCTCTGGATCGCTCAAGCTTGTCCGACTGTATGAGTCTTTATGGCCGGAACCTTCCTTCTGTATGGATGCACTCAACATACTCCGAACACGTTAAGCAAGCTGTCATTCGATGATCGTTTGCTATGGGTTCCAACTGGATGGGGATGGATGTATAAACCTTTACTGGTGCTAGTGCTGGTGCTAGGTAAATCTAGAATATTTAGTAACTCCTGCCAGCGGGGATTGTAAAGAAGCACCCAACTCACTCGCCGGCTATAGGCCCGAACTACCCATTAACTTTCATGAGCCTTTCGCAGACCATAGCCCCTTGCTACCCATTATAGTTGCTCTATAGATAGTATACTACCGCTACCCTCTGCTCTCATGCCCAGCTGCTTTGGATAGCCAGTCATCCATGGTTGTGCCATTGAAGTGGGAAAAAAGGTCAGTGCCTAGCTCGCAGTAACATGAGAATAGCCCAATATCTTAAGCTCGAGGAAAGCCGGTCCTGTAACGTTTACCAGTAACGTTTACTTATAAATATACCGATATACACGTATATAAATGCATTCACGTGCGTTAACTTTAAGGGAAGGATAAAGATTTGTACTTTAGAGGGAGGATAAGATTGGTACTTTAAGGGAAGGATACAGATACAGATACTTGAATTGATAGATACTTTCATTTCTGGATGGAGGTGCGGCAGAATACGGGTGCGTAAATAGAAGAGATAAGTCTAGTGACCGGGTCAATTTCACAGTTATAAGTGGCGATAAAAATATGCCTCTCCAAGGAAAGGTCTTTACCGGTTAGTAAGGTTCATCTTAACTAGGTCAGGGATAAATAGACTTACCAGGATACATATACGGGAGCAAGTCATACCAAGAGCTGCACTAACCAAGACCAGTAAGTTAGTAGGAAATAATTACCATAACCATTACTAACCAAGTCATACCAAGACCTGCACTAACAAGGCAGGTTTATAAGAGAGGCAGGCAGGCCGAAGATAATATAAAGGAAGTAGCTCCACCAAGGAAGTGCAATACCACGATATTTCCCGGGTAGCTTGTACAGATGTTCCGGCTTTGGCCCCTATAGGTGCTGTTCCAGTTCCGAATTATAGTTATAGGGGTAAAAAGTATTATTATAATGATCCAGAGGAAGAGCCTGTTGATTGAGTCTCACTAACAGCATATTAAATGTTATGACCTATGACTTCGTACAGTTCCAGATGACCGAGAAAAAGCAGTAGCAAAGTAATAAAGTACCTGCTAAAGCAACGGAGGTAGAGACAAAGGTAGCTAGAGAGGCAGCAGGGTGTGCTCTAGAATCAGTCTCTCCGGCCAGTCCTTTTTAAGGCTCCGGATGGGGCCTACCAGCAGGTCGGACAGATAGGAATTATTGAAGTGTCCCGAATCCACAGGTGCGGAATCGGTTTTTGTTCGGGAAGGCAGGCCAGGTTTGGAAATAGCCAAATAAATAGGTGTGGGATTGGACGTAAAAGGAAGGCCGAAAAGGTCGATAGCGTGAAAGGACTCCGGTGGTGTATTGAATATGAGGGATCGCAACTCAAAGGAGGTGCAGAAGAAGCAGTGCGAATGCCACCAAATAAGGTAAAGTTATATTGAATCGATGGGAGTAAGATCGGATGGTCACTGCCCCGAAGAGGGGGATTAAGGCTTGGATCTTGTGGGTTTATTTCGGCTAAAAAACAGCAAATTAGGAAATAAATTGATTTTATACTGCCAAGTCGAGTGCTTGCCAAAAGGATAGAGTTTTAGTACTTGCCTTAGTTCGAATGCTTGCTTGCTGGGTTCTCTCGGGCTTGCTTATGAGCTTGCTGGTTAGGGCTTGTTGGGGATATACTTTCGGGTGGAGTAGTTACCCGCTCTATACCCTTCCCTGAAGCTAAGGAAGCGTATGGGTAGATTCGACCGATCATATTCCCTATCGGTAAATAAGGATATTTCTTATTGGTTGCTAAAGTAGATCGAGTTGCTACGGATGCCAACGTACGAGAATTAATGTATGATCCGCTGGGCTAGTAAAAGCAAAAAGGCTAGTGGGGTGGGACAGTAGGGAACCACCCCTGAATACAAGACCCGGAGAAACACACTTTATAGTCAGCAATGAATAGCTTTATTAACTACCATATTTATGAAGGAGGTTTATTATCTTAGTATTAGAAGTATAAATCAGTATTAGATCAGTAGGAATATATTTTATTGGTTCTATTTATTAATTGTAGAAATAAGATTATATAATTAATAAAGAGCTAGTAATATTTGTTTATAGAGTTAGGATATATTTAGTCTCTATAGTAGTGGGAACTTGACTCCTAGTTATCAGTTTATATATAGTTAGGAGCTAGAAAGTATACTTTAGTTCATTAAATAAAAGTATCTTTAGGTATTCCTCTTTAGCTACTTACTAGAATAATAGTTATCAAGTTGACTTATAATAAATCTTCAAATACAGAGGACCTGTTACTTTGACCCTAAACCCATTTGAAAATGGCCAGCTAACTTATTATCATCAATAAGTACACCCTTTACCCCAATATATATGTTGCTTACTTTTCTCAAATGCAACACGAACCTCTTCACGTTATACACTTACTTTATCTACTTAATCCTTCAACTATAGGTTGTGTTCCTAAAGTTATAGCAGGTACTAATCTCTATTATGTGGCCATGAATGCATTTTTTGTCCTCATTGAGATCACTAATGAAGTCAGTTATGTAATTGAAAAGATTTGGACCTGGGTTTAAGACAATGATTTTATATTTTTCATTATACTCCACGTTTAGGTACGCAGACTGAGGGATTTTGAATGATCTAGGTATTCCTCCTCCAAATGGGATCCCAGAATCTGTTGTAGATTCTTTCTCTCCGATCCCAGATACAAACTAAAATCGTGGCCTTGTATCTTGTAATGTATCCATCGGGTTGTATACACCCCCTGTAACAGGCCAGTATATCATCGTTCCCGTAGGTATACCTGTACCCGTCTCTTTTTGTTCTTTTACAGGATGGCCCCGAAGATATTCTTCACCAATCTTGGTTGTTGGCTTAAAGAGCATTCTGGGGTGCACAAGGGTTTAAAATAAAAGGCGTTGCAGTCTAGAACTTGCTTATTAAATCCCTTAAACATGGAAGGTATCACCTAAGGCGCGTTGTCGAACACATGGAGTATGGTGTGGATCCAGCTAGTAAAATAGATACGAGTCACATTCAACATATTATCCATATTAATCCTTTTTTTAATAATTACATATATAAATTATATACCTATCTCTAATTAATTTATGTATAGATATAGAGACTATCTATTGCCAGAGGAGATCGGACTACGGGTTATTTTGTGCCTATAAACTTTACGGGCTAAGGTAGAGGTCATGGAGGAGTCTAGTTTATTATTTGCAACGGCAGTTTAACAACGGTAACAACCCCAGAATCTATGCAACAAGTATAAAAACAAGTAGATTCTCCCAGTATGGATTAGTTTCTTTTCACTATGACAACAACGTTTCTATTTCAACTTGTTGTTTCATTTAAAGAATATATTAGCAACGGCAGGCTGTTTCACAACTACGGTTAGGTCTCCAGATTAGTTCTCCTGGCTAGGCCTTCTTCGTCGTTCCGTGTCCGTGGGCACCCCTCTTTAATGAGATTAGGCTACGTTTTTTCGCCATACAGAGGTAAACGCCATAAAAACCATAGGGCATATACTATTATACGTTGTTCAATGACCCTTGAACAACAGGAGGTGGTTGGAGAGGAAGAAGGTAGTTAGATTGGACGGAAGGAGCGATACACAGGTACACCTACAGCGAGCACACAGTGAGAGGTTTATTCTAAGAATTTCGGTTTTTAACAATGTTTAACTATTACAGGCGTAATTTCCGGTAGTATTAGCCAGAAGTCCTAGCCTATCATTTACAGGTGTCACTCCAATAGCCAATCATTGCAGGTCGTCATTGCCGCAGCCAGTTGATCAGAGCCAGCAGGAGGTAATAGTCATAATTGCAGGTTTTCTTTGCCGTACAGCCAATAGTCATAGCGGGGCTGGGCTCCTCTACTGGGCTTAGCTTATAGGATGACACCTGGCTTTTATACCCCACTGGGATACTCCGCTGGGCCTCCAGGGATGGGATTCGGGATGGGATACTCTAACTTAGTTACTCCGCCGATGGGCTACCGGTTCTACAATACAGCCTCAGTCACCATTCTTTTATAATTCAATTTATAGCTTTCTTTGGGGGGACAAAAAGAATCCTCATAAGAACATTCAAATGGATTTCTTATTTACTCAACCATACCCTCTCCCGTTAGGGATACCAGCTCCTATCCTCCCCCTTTAAGTAATTTTACCCATTATTGCCGGGTGTTCATTCACCCGACGCCGGGACTATATTACTGCTTTTTATACCCAGGATAAGGTAGGCCCCGATTACCGCCATTAAATCATTCCCCCCAAAAGTCGCCCTTAACACAAACAACAGAGGCCTCGACACAAGATAAAGTCTTTACGCCATACACAATAGGTTCCACGATTAGCCATATCCGCAAGATCAGGGTTACACTACGCAGGTTCAATTATATTATACACTATATTTGTTCTATGCAAAGGTTACAATAGAGGATAAATATTACGTTGCTGGCCGGGTTCACTCGACACAGGTTCTGTATTATTTGAAGGTGGGCGGATGCTTGCTTTGCTCCAGCTACCTATCTTTTGGTTATTTACCACCTAGTCCTGAAGCTGCCCTTGGCTATGCTACTGTCTATGCCTATGGCTGTGATGCTGATGGATCTTCTGTTTTCACCCCGGCTAATGCGTATGCCTTAAACTTCGTTGCTTTCTTCGCTACTGACTCAATTGCTTCCATTCGTGGTACTCAATATGGATCTTTCAATGGGTTGAGAACTCTATATAGTGATTCCTTGTTTAGAGGTCCATAGCTGGGACTGTGTTTGACTCTGCTGCTGTGTTTCTCGACGCTTCCACCTCTGCCTTTCCTATCTTTGCTCTTGCCCTTTCCGCTACTCCTGCTTATTTCACTAGTAGTTATGGTTAAACCCCTATATATGCTCTTGCAGCTTCTGCCTTTATCCCTGCTTTTCCATCCGCGGCTTTATTTTATGCTTTGATTCATTTGAAAAGGTGCGTTTAGCTCTCACCTGACAAAGGAGGGTGAGGTGCGAAGCCGCTCTCCCAACATAGGAGGGGGTATTCTTTCGTCGGTTTGTCTATAAGGGCATTTTTTTTTTGCATCAGACTGGGGGGGTGGGGGCAAAGAGAATAACCCATGGATGGATGTAAGAAAGGTTACCCAGCCGGTTCAATTAGCTCCTGATCCAAGAAATAGAATGAGTTGACAACCCGGAGGTGTAGGCTAGGCGGCTCCTACTTTCAGAAGGGAGTTAAATAATGAGGTTCCAACTATAGTTTGAGGCTATCTTCGTTGACTTATTCGAAGAGCTTTTGAATGGGTCGTCCTGGTTACTGGCCCGGCCAAAGTTACTTGGACTGTGTCGGCCTTCTATCCTATCTGTGGTGTATAGAGGTTTTCTGAATAAGGACCAGATCTGGAGCCTCGCCTTGCCCAGCGATAGAAAGACTTTTCAATTATTTATTACCGGGAGGATAACTCGAAGACTAAAAGGAGAATAAGAATAATTTCAATTATGGCTTGGGAGGATAGCTCCTTAAAAGGAAAGAACCAATAGAAAGCTTATGATTGTTCGTCAAGGCTTTCTAATCGGAATAAAAAGCGTTTTCGTGCCCCTTCGACTGTCTTACTGTAGTCCAACTTGGCTGTCAAGACGAATGGGTCATACTGTAGGTTCAACCTTGTCCAACTGTAAGGGGGGATGGCCCGAGCCTTCCTTGTTGTATAAACCTTGTTCTAAACATTACTTTGGTTAAAGGTATACAACCACTTGCACCTCAAAATAACCACATTGGAATTATGGACCCACTTAAGTTCATTAAGTCTCTTGGTGAGGTGCGAGGAACGGAAGAATAAGCTATATCACTTTTTGTTGGTTTCTCTCGATCAACAACAATGTGGTCGCTTTCATTCTTTTCTTTCTGTCATAAGTATCACGAAGCCCGAAGAAGCTGCTCTGCTATATTTTCGTAGTGTGAAGCAAGATTTCTTTCTGTCTGATGGCACCTGGTTTGGTTGAACTGTAACGCCAGTTTTGGGGATGTAACGTGGCACCCGGTTTGTGGGAAAGTTGAGGAACGAAGTTTGAATCTACTCCTGAAGGTGGGGTCGTATCCCCTTGCATATGAAACAGAAGGCACGGAGTGGTCAGATATGGCATAATCTAAAAGGTAGGTGCTGCTTCCTAAAGAAGAGAAACAAGGCGCGTAGCGGAGCAGCCCAATAGGACATATCTAAATATAAAAGGTGCTTTTTATAAATAACGTATAGAAAGGGCCGATCCGATCTAAACCGGCTGGCTTTGCGAGAAGATCGCTATCTGAACTAGGCACCAGGTTGTTGGGTTAGTCGATCCGAGCTCTGAAACGCGCATTTAATAAAGCAAACCCTCGATTGTTGGGGGTCTGCGGCATACTCATGACATATAAGCCTCTAATCACGCTGTGCTTATATTAGCCTAATCTAGCACGAGATAAGCATATACGAATCATGTAACAGTAATGAATCAATGCTTGTAATAGATATGGTGTTCAATCATTGCATCTATGAGTATAAGTATCATAAGCTGTAAGCAATAGATCAACTGTAAGCATGGGTGTAATCATAGTAATCTACCTAATCAATGGAAGCTCACATATCTAGTGGTTCGAGTTATGACTAGTCATTTTTATAAACAGTATATCCGTAATTACCTGTGTTAACTATTAGCTCAGTGCTTAGCTTGATGTAAACAACCACTATTATAAGCAGTATATCCATAATTACTAGTGCTTTACCCTGTATACAAGGTTACAGTAGATAGATGGAGATTAGACTGTAATAGCTCATTAGTATGTTGAAATCTCATTGCCTTTGTTTAACTGTGTTAATCTCATGGTTTGTGTTCTAAGCATTCCATGGATCTCATACTCATTTGGCATATTCTAATAACTGTTTTTTTATATAAAAAGAGCTCTATTGCTATCACACTTTCCATAATAAGATGATATGAGTGTTTATATTAGTCAAATAAAGCTTATGGAACTCTTACTATCCCTGTAATTACACTTGGTTTAAGCTAAGGTAAGCAATGGAAATCAGACTGGTTAGAACTGTAATCACTCTTATAAATGTTGTTAGTAATCAAAAGTATAACCGTAATTATAAGTATAATGAACACCATATATGATAGGTAAGATGAAACGATACACTTAACTTGGAGCTATATAAATATTCGTAATATGTAAGGTAATCAATCACAGTAGTTACGCATAATTAGTGTTCCATATCTCCTATGTGTTAGTTATGGAATCAAGCTTATTAACTCATATCAGTAAGTACACTTCATTTAAACACTCTTAGCTTAGTACAAGCTATATCCGCAATCATTGAACGTTATAGTATTACTAATATATAGCACGTATAAGTAAGCTATAAGTACTGATGTTCCAGTTTCACTATCTATTGTAACTATTAAATTGATTACTAGTTATATAAGGTGGTTAGAGTACTAATCCCATATGTTCAGGTCATATGATAAGTGATGTGCTGTTTTTAAATTACAACCATGTAAAGCCTAATCAAACAGGTAAGCTAACAACATATGTAAGTTCAAGATCACTGGTATGCCGAGTATGCATCAAGCTTAGATTGAATACCATATAAGCTGAAACACGTTACTTATGTAGAGTTGTTCCAATCATATAGCTTTATAGAGTAATGATTGTTACTGCTTCTTGAAACAGGTTTGTAATAAGGATGATATCAATGGGATTACATTACCTGTATTACTATGATTACTAAGTATACGCTTATTACTATAGTACCAATAAGGGAATGCAGATACTCTTCTATCATCATGCTTAGTTGTGTTACTCTATTTTATATGCTTATAAACACCATTGAATATGAGTACAAAGCTATTAGTAATAAGTAAGCTTAGAGATCATTAGGGGACTACCATAACGTGTAAGCAATAACAACAATGATGAAAGTTATAGAGATAACAGTAACTCTATAACTATGTAACAGCTGTTTTCATGTTACTTACTATTATCATGTATATTATGAATAATACATATACTCCGAGCTAGTACACTCTCCATGTTGTAAGCATAGTAATGATTACGGTTTCCCTTATACCTTCTGCTCTTATATCACCTTTGTTTTACACATAGCTTTCAAGGACATGATCTTATTGTAATCAAAGCTAGAAGTACGAGTCAGCTGATATCGATGTAATAGCTCTGAAACCAATCACACAATGAGTACTAGTTTACCTTGTAGCTTACCTAGTTAAAGCTGACCAATAACACCCAGTGCTTCTATATTATATATACAGCTTAGTTACCCTAATAAGCTCGAACAATACTGATAGCAATAACCTCTATGATTGCCATAACTATTACCAATGGTACAAGCAGCTTCATTAAATCAAGCATCCTTTTTCGGGGAAATACGTAATAGTGATCAATCATTACATAGAACACGTCTTAGTTTCGTAACCAATCATTACCTCGTATCCATATAAGTAGAGATAAGCTGTGGTTTAGCTAACATGATCAATGATATCACTGTAATTGAATCATAAAAGTGACTACTGATCCCATTGATATTACGTAATATGTAAAAGAATTCTACAGTCTGGCGTAGGCTTTGAACCAATGGCACCATTACATCTTGGGCAAGCAAATTCTCTTGCATATAGACCATCATCTGCTTATTTTCATTAACTTCCAATCTAAGTTGTAGGAACAACACCACCTTAAATGGACCACACATATTAAACAATTCCATCTACTGATTAAGTATAAGTGTGGTATAATAATCCAGTGGTAGACCTATTTAGATGCTCTCCTGTTCCGGTTTTGCAATTGCTAGAAGTTTTTTGCGCCAATTATGACAGTTGGAAAGACCTTTATCCCTCTTATCTGCATTTTTTACCTATCTGGAATGCTTTTCTCCAACCTACAGAGGTAAATCAAACTCCTTTTTTGGACTACACCATCTAGGACGGTTGGTTATATAGGATTAACCCGTTGTGTGTGCCCCTTACAGGTGACCCCCTGCTTCTCGTTCGTTCGCCCTCTGAATTGGTACTGGATCGGAACTTCGAACTGCGCGGATTATTATGGATTTCGGGGCCTAGCCCCACTTTATATTATTTAATCTGCCTAACTCGATTAGTACGGTTCGGTTCTAAGAAAGAGGGGGGCGCTTTTTAGTGTAACCATATTTTGCTACCTAACCGTATGATAAACAAGGATTTGAACTAGGCCGACCTGCAGGTTATCCCTTGCATTTTTCAGGAATTTTATAAACGATTTGCGCTTTCCCCAACTATTTGGGGTGCCCGTGATACCGCCATGTTGACCCGAGCAGCTTTATCTTTGAATGAGTCATGCGTTTCATCTTGGCCCAGCACTTCCGCTTATAGGTCACGGCTTAGCTTGTTAGTCAAATGCATAAGCAATTGGATATCCCGGTTAATATGCTTCTTTTACTGGTTAACCAGATATCTTCAACCTATCAGGATACTATAAATCGTGTATACACTGATAGTTCCTGAGTTTCCCACTCCCCTAGTCACAGGCCCTTCCGGAGGAGCATTTCGATGAGTCATTTTGTAAGGTTGTGACAAGACCTTACAAGTAAGGGGTGACAACAAGGGCCTTTCAACTGATCTCTGGCTCAATGACCTAACTAATCACTATGCTGTTGATCATTCAATTTATGTGCAGCTGATGGTTAATATTTACGTGGTTTGCTAGTCTTACCTACTACTTAGGTTATCGTGCTTTTACTTTCACGGGAGCGGTAAGAAGACCTTACTTAAAATGAAAATAAAGTGTGATACAATATAATAAGTGAGACCATGTGTGTATTGAGTGGCCTCTTTTTTGGCATATCCTATAAATACTGTTATAAAGCAATTACATATGTGTACTATGCCTATTCATGGGTAACCCTATAAAAAAAAACCCCCGAAGTTGACCCCTATAAAAAGCCTGCTCATATACTCCAGCTTGCCCTAGTTGCCTCCTTGTAAATGGCTATATGCTGGAAAATTGTTTCCCTATAACATTACTGTACCAAGGTGCATTACTGCTCCCACGAACATTACCACCCCAATTTGCATCGCTGCTCCCTGGAACATTACCAGTGTTGGGTGGAGTAGCAATACTATAAGGTAAATTCCAACCATAAGGAAAATGCATGTTTAGAACTATCGAACAACTTGTTGGAATGTCAGATGTAGTTACAGACCCAATTCCTACATCGAATCCAAGGGTGCTCCCACTACTGAATGATAATCTAGTAGTGGGCATCGAAGTGCCCATGGTATGCATATCAACACTATTAAAACCATGGGTTAGAATATGTGCATTGGTAGATGGCCTCCTATAAGTATGAACCCAGTACATTTGAGATCCATCGTAGAAGGAGTAGCTCCAAGAACTAGTGGAATAAAAGGGCCATTGGTTCCCCCTAAAAACACACTAGGTATAGTAGGGTTGGGTCGAGGGCTCGCCCGCAGGCTTAAAAATGGAATTAGGACCCGTTGGCTTGCTTCTTGAAGAAGATAGTTTTTTTTACGGTTCCAGACCCGCTGTAATCGTACACATGGAAGAGGTCCCTGATTAAACAATTTGAGGTGTAGGTTCATTATTGGGTTGAAAAAGTTGTTTCAATATTTATAAGGATAAAAAGTCATTAGATGCGTAATTTACAATATAACCCGTTCGGGTAACTAGATGAGTGGCTGCCGCTTTTTGAAGGTAGAATAAGTTCCGTCCTTTTCCTAGAGAGTGGAGAAAGTGGTAAATAAGTTCCTTGCACGCCCTAACCACGCGCTGTTGGCATTAATCAATGAATCTCCTTCCTTCCTTTACCACGTTCCTCTTTTTAGACCTTAAGACCTTACCCTCACCCATGAAGATAAGGAGGTGCTCCTTCGTTAGGCGGTGTAACCACCCTTTACCACGCCCCCTTAGCTGACCTTTTAGCACCCTTCGTTATAAAGAAAGAAGAAGGAAATAGGCTGTTCAAAATCCCGGTTGCTTTACTTATCCAAATATAAAATAAAGAGCTAAAGACAGAGGGATATGTTGCGCAAAAAGGAGTAAAGATCCTTTTTATTTATTAGTGACTCCAAGGAGATCCCTACACAATAGAATGCTTTCTCTTTTCAAGAAATCGCAATTAAACCTTCCCTTAGCTCGAGGCTTTAGGTCATTCAATAACTGGTGGTTTTAACCCTAAGGGATGCTTCTTGGACTCTAGTCCTTGCCTTTACTTATGGTAGATCAACTGGCTCTACCGATCCCATAGTGGGGCAGCAAAACACCTACTCCCTTGGGAACATTCATAAACCGGCTCATAGGACATCTTTGAACTCTCAAACCTTTATTCAATCCCATACATGGTCAATGTACCTAATAAGCCCAATAACGCTTTTAAACGAGGCCTTATGCTATTGGTACTCCCCATAGCTACTACACTTCAACCCCTGCAACTCGAACTGCAACCCCGTCACCCACTTCTACCCTTGCTTCTGCCCATGATGCATATATTATGCTACCTTATAAAATGCTACCTTTGTTTATGAGGGGCTCAATCTCGATATGGAAATGGCTTTCACCAACCTATGACTCTACTATGATGTACTTTTAATCCGACTATAGTACTTTACTATGCGTTCCACCAAATCCATTGCTTCAATTCCTGCTCCTAGGGCCATGGTTGGCCTTATCTCCTTGGCTTTCCTGGGGCCTTGTAAGGACTTGCCCGGATATATCCGTCTGACGAAGCTGTAACCCGCTAGTTTATTTGATCCCCTTGATGAAGCCTTGATACTAGCTACACCCCGCGAAGCATAGAGCACAACTACAGACTTACTAACTTTTGATTCCCTCATCTTATCATGATGTGGAACCCAACCCTTTTCACTTTTAAACACCGGATCTTATTCCTACTCGTTATACCTTGTTGAGCCAACCCCAACCTTGCCTTTTCAATTCGGGTGTAAGCACTGATATGAGGATTTATGACACGATTCATTCATTTACATTTAGTGTGATAACCTTGTACAACCACCATGAGCAATCAATTCATAACCCGTACCAAATACATTTTATCCTCTATAAAAACTGGAGGACAGACCCCAGAGCGGGAACACTACCTAAAAAAACCAAACACCAGCATTTTTCACTTTAGCGTTGAGACCAACAAACCACTTGGAGCATAAACCCGAACACCTACTTGAAAAACGAGGGGCACCTTACTTGGTATTAGGGGAATTATAGCTTTGATAACCTAGCACGTACAGCCTATGCACGTACAGCCTATGAATGATATGTATTATATGTACACCTGGACTATATACCAGATATATTGACCGGAATTTTTATATATGAGATACACTTGGAACAGGGGACCACAGGAACTATACATTATTTTCCCAGCCACACAGCAACCAGGAACAACCCACAAAAACCTACTTAATTATTATTGATCCCACACAACCCACTTAGCAATGATTCAACCCGGTACAATAACATCTTTTGCAATAGAACACCTTTAATTCCTACTGGAGATAGCGATACATACCTATTACCCAACGCACTCACCTTGGGTCTTATACCAGCATGTACATTGACACAGGATAAAAAAACATCTTACTCTTACCAACATAGCATCTTCCTCTTCACACAGACCCCAGGAGAACACAGCTTACTCTTTATATACGATATATACTTCCCTTTGAGTGGAACACAGCAACTAGAGGTTATGAGCTGACCAGGTAGTACCCTTATAGACTATATAGGTATAATTTTTCTATTACTATACTAATTTATACTAATTTATATTATATAATATGATACTTATTTCTACAAGGTTACCAGGCATATCGATCTACTTCCAGTACACAGTATTATAGTATAAGTTAGTGCCTAATATTAGCCTAATCCTATAGACTAGTATCCACCATATCTGGCATAACTATATATCACTAAAAACATATAGATTATCGCCTATATCACTAGACCTATATCTATCGGTATATCTAATATGGATAAGAAAAGAGCATCGCCCAGCCACCTTCGGATGAGCATCGTAAGGCGCCTTAGGATTAGCATCGTTGGGTACCATTAGACAAATATATGCGTTTGCGGGTCCACTCACGTATGAGGCTCGATGCTTCGGATGGACCAAGACTCTATGGTAAGGGGTGTTATGGTAAGAGTCAGTAGTTGGCGAGTGGTTGGCTGATGTCGAGGTAAACGGATTCTTCAACAACATCAAGTTTACCTGTAACTGGAAAAAAATATACTACTGAGTCAAATGCACCTGTAACTGCTCGATCTCAAACCGGACGAAGGGAAGCAGGGACTGGAGTGGGAACAGAGTGAAGGAAAGCCGCCTTTGTCTCTTCTGTTGTTTTTTATACAGCGGGGTATACTGTATAATTGCATTCTATAGAATATGAAATAGCCCCCCATAACTAATAAGTGCCATAACTTAGGACTAAGTAAAGTATGCGGAATATAAAGCTCCTTTGCAACGTTTGCTAAGTAAAGTATGCGGATAATCAAGAAGTGTATCAGCTACATAAAAATGATTCCTCCCGGTAAGTAATGCCCCCCCACAACCCGCCTAATTGGCTCTTTCTCTATTGATGCCTCTATACTCTGTTCCCTCTCTGCACCCCCCCGACGAAATAGGTTCTGATTGGTTGTTTTCCTTCCCTAAAAGCCTCGGGAAGAAATTATGCATACCGCTTTTCTTGCTAGAGATTGATCGTATCGTTTAGCAAATGCTATCTCGCCGTGGGTCCCTTCTGCTTTCGAGTCCTTCTTTGTAGTATAACTGTCGTTGACAGAGTGGAAAATCGGGATCCACACTCTGAGCCGGCGCATTCCTATCTCCGCGTTTAACCAATGCATCGATCCGTGTTAGTACGTGCGTTATATACGTTGCGGTAGTGAAAAAAAGATAGACATTTGATGGATTAAATAGGGCTTTAAAGAGGAAGGATGGAAGGGGGAAAGGCTCTAATGAATCTACTTGCCTAAACAAAAATGGGACTTCGAGACCCCAGTTGATAATATGATTCGGAACTACTACAAACGGGGTTTGCTTTCAGAAACACCGCATCTTATAAGGGCGGAGCCGCTCGACTAAAGGGAGAGGTTTCTTCGGATTGGCCGGAAAAGAGATATATGTATTTGGATCATACGTAGTAGAGTTTCGTCGAGAGGTAGGATTATAGACCGGAAAGGTAGATGTATAGATCTTAGTATGCTTACCCTTACAAGCCGGAGACTACTTACAATATTAGTATGATCGGATGCCAATACGCATGCCAATTACGCTTTGAGGTTGCCTTAGACTGAAACTTATGAGCTTTCACTAGAAACTTACGGTGATACAACTTATTCAACTGCTTTTTAACCTGCTTATTAGTAGCCTGAGCCTTCAGCTTATTTAGATACTACTCAGGAGCCTTGCAATACTGATACTTGCTGCAATAATACTTGCTGTCGGACTTATACTCTGCTGCTTGAAAACGCGATATCGATGATGTATAGCGCACGGATTGATCACCCGATCCTATTCCGTCTTCTTCATTGTATGCCGGTGTGTAACAATATGGATGCACGAAATTAATAAATATCTCCAATTGTGGTCCGATCTACTACATATATTATATATTAGAATACTCATTAGCTTGGTCCTTATCTAAAACCGTTGATAACGAAGACATCTCGAGCAGCTTATCATAAAAAGGTGGCTCGCTGGTGTGACTTACTTGACTAGATGTATAAAACGACCAATAAGGTGCTATACCTGCTATAGTTGGCTCCGTCCGTTCGCCCGAGTGAGTACGGCATCAGCAGCTGCTCCACCATAAAGGTTACTGCGGTGTGTAAACAAGGCCTGTATTTATCCCGTACTATGGCGCTCGCTATTTGGCTTACTTTTACTAGTTCCGACAACGACGTAATAGTAGCTGGTTATTACAACTATTAGTCGTCGTACCGAGAGCGAGACCCGCGGCAATGAGTCAACTGCGTAACCTGGGTACCCTGTGTCAACGTATGCTGCTTCTTAAACTGCTTATATGTAAACCATAGTATTTTCACTTTGCGAGATCTTCTATTGGTCGCTCGCTGGTCCAGCTCTCTCATACCGGTCGGAGGATTTCCCTACCACACTCTGGCGGGGTAGCTTTTCACTTCACTATAGGCCACCTTGAATTAGGGAATTTCCCCGAGATAAAGGCTTGGAAAGATGGCGTCTTTGGTCGCCCTTGCTGGTATGGCTGTCTTTATTTATCTATTCCCACCAAGGAGGGTAGAGTCCTAGTTTCCCAAGTAGGTTTAAAAGGCCGAGGTTCCCAAGGAGTAGTGGGATGAGGCGGTCCCAAGGTAGTAGGTCTAAGGCAGAGGTTCCTAAGGAAGGTTTCTAATTAAGTTTCTAAGGATGAGTTTTATGAGGTTACAAAGGAGGTGTACCAAGTCGGTATGGGCTGAGTTTAAGGTCCAACCAAGGAGAGATATGAGTATGAGTTTCAAAGTATATTAAAAAGGCTGTATGGAGTATATAGGTTAGGTCTCGACTGAAAGCGGCCCACCAAGGTAAAAAGTAACCAAATAACCAAGGTAAGTAACAAAGTTTATAAACCGAGGTAATGAGGACCCAAGGTAAGTAACAAGGGTAGGTATGAGTATAGCTAGGTTCAATCATAGGGACCCAAAGAGTAGTTTCATAAAGATCCAAAGGCGGAGTCCAAAAGCATATGAGTCTGTTAGGTCTATTCTAGTTCAGTGTATTGGTAAAATAGAAGCTATTCACTTAGTAGAGTCGTGTAGGTATGGCTGCTTTGAGGTCTGCAGGTCAGGTTTTAGCAGGTCTTATTCTATTAAAAAGGACTGGAGACTCAAGCTATTCTTAGCTTTGTGAGACATGGGGAAATAGCTAGTTGCACCACAAAGCAAAGCTAGGTCCGGTTCATGGCCAGGTAGATATGCGGTGTCTAATATGTTCAAACTATAGAGACTATAGGTTCTTCTTAGCCGAGTTCAGGACGTATCTATGGCAATATAATATATTAAGACGTTGTAGTAGGTACAGGGTTCATGCAATGACACCATTAGGTCTAGGAGGAGCCTCCGTGGCTGCAGCAGCCAGCCTGGCAGAGAGAAACGATCTTAAAGGGTATGGTTTATTCCAGCGAATCTCCAGTTTAGATCTTCAATGCTAGGTTCATTGGAACCATCACAAAGATATTGTGACTATGAAAAAATGTCAAATTAGGATGGTTTGGAAATTCTGTTCCAACAGCTCTTGCCTTGTGGGAATCTATTTATTCATGGAGACCCGGTTACAGCGTAGAGCTATAAGCACAGCAGCGTAGAGCTAGTGAAATTAGAGATACCACGTATATATGCGCTTTAAACCTGCCCATAGCATGGCAAATTATCCATGCAACATCGTGTATCGATGCCAATCCATGCGAGTTCAATTGGAGAGAGTAAACAACCTCTGCTTCTACGTGCTTTGTTGTCATCTGGGGCTTGGGGCTAAGGAATGGGAGAATAGATAGCAGGATTCTCTTAGCCCAGCTTTGGCATCAGCACCTGCGATTAGCGGCTTTAGGCAGCGGGTTCAACGTCTCCATGGTGACATAATATAGTAACTAGAGTGGATATGGCTGCAATGAGGTCAGCTACATGGCAATAACTTATATATTCCAATATAAAATGTGAAATTGTGGATATGGCTAGTCCAAGTCCAAGTGCAAACGTAAATATGGTTACATCATATATTGATGGTACTTTCTCTGGCATCAACTCTAGATCTAGGTCTAGGGAGGAGCGAGCCTCCATAGTCCCAGGTCCAATAGGCCCCATAGCAGCAAGTTGAAATAGGCTTTCACCACAGGTTTAGCTTGAACTCCAAGTTGCACTAATTAGTTAGAACCAATTGTGTGACAAGGCAGCACACGGCAAAAGCAGAGTGAGTGCATGCATGGGCTTGAGACTCTACGGCTTTAGCAGAAAGGTAGGCACCTTACATGAGTGCCTCACCACTGGGGCCCTCTATAGTTGAGGTCGAGAGCTTTGTCAATGGATCAGGCAAGGACTACTAAAAAGATTGACAGCAAGGCTGGTAAATGTCACCTGCCTCTAATGGGTAACCGTTCTAAAAAGGAGCTAGGGGGTGTACCCACTCATATGAGGTACGACTATGATAATACGAGCCGCTTTCCTGAGGCACGCGC